>Ga0209694_1001551_pt1 | contig 24267 bp, 24 predicted proteins | sample GluameincwithD2O_FD_187499 | JGI IMG/M metagenome (GOLD analysis project Ga0209694, IMG submission 187499) | Mouse cecum microbial communities from Vienna, Austria - Glucosamine amended microcosms incubated with D2O (SPAdes) (version 2) | ecosystem: Host-associated > Mammals > Digestive system >... | reverse complement strand
AATACCTGTTCCCGTCCCGAACACAGAAGTCAAGCACTCCATCGCCGAAGGTAGTTGGCTTAGCGCCTGCAAGAATAGGACGCTGCCGGTTCTAGAGAAGACCAGAAAGTGTATGCTTTCTGGTCTTTTTTTATTATCGAACAAACTGTCATGACACAAGATTGACATAGAACAATTCCCTGTTATAATTAGTGTCAACTGTGAGGTGAGCTCAATGAAAGAAAATTGGGACGTATTGATCGTAGGATGCGGCGCAGCGGGATTGTATTGCGTGCTGAATCTGCCCGAAAATCAAAATGTTTGTATGATATGCAAAGAAGATATTGAACATAGTGATTCTTATCTTGCCCAAGGCGGGATCAGCATGCTTCGAGGAGAAGACGATTATCAAGAATATTTTAATGATACACTAAGAGCTGGGCACTATGAAAACGATCCAAAAAGTGTAGATTTGATGATCCGCTACAGCAATACGATCATTAACGATTTGATCAAGCATGGCGTTGATTTCGAAAAAGATCAAGATGGCCGCCTTTGCTTTACAAAAGAAGGTGCCCATTCCAAGCCAAGGATCCTGTATCACGAAGATGAAACTGGAAAAGAAATTACGTCAAGACTTTTACTTGAAGCAAAAAAAAGAAAAAACATCCATATCTATCCATATTGCATGATGATCGATCTTCTAGAAAAGGACAACCGAGCATACGGGATCGTTGTCCAAAAAGATCAAACGATCTTTCCTCTTTTTGCCAATTCTATTGTTTTGGCTTGCGGAGGCATAGGTGGTATTTTTAAAAACAGCACGAATTATGAAAGCTTGCAAGGAGATGCTTTAAGTATTTGTTTACATCATCATGTTGAATTAGAGAATATCGATTATATCCAGATCCATCCTACGACTCTTTATTCTACGAAGAAAGGAAGACGTTTTCTCCTCTCAGAATCTTTGCGAGGCGAAGGTGCTCGCCTTTTAAATATTCATGGAAAACGGTTTGTCAATGAGTTGCTTCCTCGCGATCTATTAACAGATAAGATCAACGAGCAAATGCGAATCGATCACAGCGATCATGTATTCTTAGATCTTACACCGATCGGAGAAACAGCATTAAGGACCCATTTTCCTCATATTTGTTCACGTTGTCAAGAAGAAGGATACGATGTGTTTCATGAACCAATTCCAGTCGTTCCAGCTCAGCACTACTTTATGGGAGGAATCAAGATCGATCTATCAGGAAAAACAAGCATGAAAGATTTATATGCATGTGGAGAAACGAGTTGTTCGAACGTACATGGAAGAAATCGTTTAGCCAGTAATTCATTGCTAGAATCTCTTGTGTTTGCGAAAAAAGCGGCTGAGGATATCATGTTTTCTCAATACGAATCCAAAGAACTCCTTCCTTTTACAATGAAGGAGATATATCAAGACACTTCAAAATTGATGCAAGATTATCAAGATGAATTATGGAGCGAAATAGAAAGGTGGAAGTTGATCCATGAACGAAACAACATTGAAGCTTAATGCCGATCCTTATATTTTGATGGCATTGAGAGAAGATATATCCAACGAAGATATAACGACAAACGCGATCCATAAAGATAGGGAATATGGAGAAGCGGATCTGATCTGTAAACAAAAAGGAATTATTTGCGGGATTGATACTTTCAAACGTGTGTTTCAATTGCTCGATGACTCGAGCGATGTGATCTTTTTTTGTGAAGAGGGACAACCCGTTGAAGAAGGAATGCTTTTGGGAAAAGTGACTGGAAAGATCAGCACGATCTTAACAGGAGAGAGAACCGCTTTGAATTATTTGCAAAGAATGAGCGGGATCGCTACGATGACGCATCATGTTGTTTCGCTTCTAGAAGGAACGGGCATCAAATTGCTAGATACTCGTAAAACGACTCCAAACAACAGACTCTTTGAAAAATATGCAGTCAAAATCGGGGGTGGATATAATCATCGCTACAATCTCTCCGATGGAATTTTATTGAAAGACAATCATATTAACGCGGCTGGTTCCGTTAAAGAAGCGATCCAAATGGCTCGCGAATATGCTCCATTTGTCCGAAAAATAGAAATCGAGTGCGAAAGTCTAGAACAAGTCAAAGAAGCGCTCGAAGCCAAAGCGGATATTATCATGCTTGATAATATGGATCATGAGACGATGAAAAAAGCGATCGAATGGATCGATGGGCGAGCTGAAACCGAATGCTCCGGAAATATTTCGAAAGAAAACATTGAACGACTCAAAGATCTGAATGTCGATTATATTTCTAGCGGTTCGATCATCTATAATGCCGGTATTCTTGATCTTTCGCTAAAGAATTTAAAACCGATTGGAGAAGTATGAAAACAAGTGAAAGACGGGAAGCGATCATTTCGATCTTGAAGCAAGCCGAAGAAGCGATTCCCGCGAAAGCGCTCGCGGCAAAATTCAACGTATCCAGACAAGCGATCGTACAAGATCTAACCGTGATCCGCGCCTATACCCCGGGAATCGCTTCCACCTCGCGGGGATATGTAATGATCAAAGAACAAGAGAATTCTCCAAAAAAAGAATTTAAAGTATGTCACGATGCTTCCATGACTCAAGAAGAGTTGTTTACGATCGTGGATTGTGGCGGAAAAATAAAAAACGTCAGTATTTCCCATCGTGTTTATGGCAGAATCAGTGTTGATCTTGATTTGCGTTCAAGGCAAGATGTGCTTGATTTTATGAAAGCGTTTGAAGGAAGCAAGTCCAAGTATTTAGGGGAAGTGACAAGCGGCTATCATTATCATCTCGTAGAGGCGGATAATGATGATCGCCTCCTGCTCATTGAGGAAAGGCTGAAAGCGCTTGGTGTATTGGCTCCTTTAAGTCCGTGGGAAAAAGAAGAAAGTGGGATAGAATAATGGCAAGCGTTCAAGAGATCCAAGAAGAAATTAGAAGATTAAAAAAAGAAACAAAAACGACGATTCTCGTTCACGCGTATCAAAGCCAAGAAATATTGGAGATCGCTGACCATGTTGGAGATTCGTATGGTTTAGCTTTATTGGCTAAAAAAGAAGAGAATCCAAATATGATGATGTGCGGGGTACGGTTCATGGCAGAAACCTGCAAGATCTTATGTCCGGATAAAACGGTGTATTTACCAAATCCAAGCGCTGGCTGCCCAATGGCCGAACAGCTTAATCGTTATTCTTTGATCAAGCTCAAGGAAGAATATCCAGAATATACAATAGTCGCTTATATCAACACGAGTGCGGAACTAAAAACAGAAACGGATGTTTGTGTCACTTCTTCTTGCGCTTATACAGTATGCAAGAATATTGAAAACGATAAGATCCTATTTATTCCAGATCCAAATCTAGGAAGCTACATTGCCAAAAAACTACCAGAAAAACAATTTAAATTCGTTCAAGGAGGATGTCCTCATCATGTGGCGATCACAAAAGAAGATGTTTTGAAAGCTAAACAAGCCCATCCAAAAGCGCTTCTGTTGGTCCATCCAGAATGTCAGAGAGAAGTGGTAGAGCTTGCAGATTTTGTGGGGTCTACTACGGAAATCATGAAATTTGCGAAAGAAAGCACGCATCAAGAGTTCTTGATCGGAACAGAAAACAGCATCGTAGAGCATCTTCAGTTTGACTGTATGAATAAAATATTCTATCCAGTATCTACAAATTTAGTGTGTCCAGATATGAAAGCAACAACTCTTATGGATATTTATCTTTGTTTAAAGGGAATAAGTGGCGAAAAGATCGAACTGGATCCTTTTACTTTAAATAGAGCAAAATCCTGTTTGGATGAAATGATCCGGCTTCAAGAAAAATAGAATATAAAATGGTTCAACTGCAGCTGAACCATTTTATTTTATAGATTGTTTTTCTTTTTGAACGCTTCGATTTCTTCGTCTGTAATATCTTTTTTACCAGAAGTAAAATATGAATCTTTCATCTTTTCTTCTGGCGTCTTGCTGTCGGCCATCAGATCCACTTTTCCATTGAAGATCCCGTAAACTTTATAGACGAATCCGGTCCCTTTTTTCTCTTTGATATAGTTTTTGATCATAGCGACATTTTCTTCTGACGTTTTGTCATTGTCGCAATACAAAAAACAATTTTGGCGATTTGTTTTGATTTCATATACACCAGGGATTTCTAATGCGGTCTTTTTCAGCATGGCTACTAAAGGAGTTGAGAGTACCACTACCATAATCTATACCTTCTTTCTATTTATATATCTATTTTAATAAAAATAGACTAGAAAAACAACGGAATTTGTGTGCGCTTATATCGAGAATTTTTGTTATGACAAGCAAATAAATAGAAGCTCAACAAAGTTTTTGCTATTGTGTATCCGTTAAGGAGGCGTCAGTATGGCACACTATAAAACAAAAGAATGGTTGATCGATGAATTACATAGAAATGGAATGAGTTTAGAAGATCTCTCTTCTCAAACAGGCATTGGTATGGAAGATCTAAAACGCCTAAGCGACGAAAATGAAGCCAACCAACATATTTGGGATGTCGTTTTAGGTCAGTTGAATTTTTATCCAACCATCGATTATCCAAGTGAATCTATTTTAGAGGATCTTCAAAACGATATGAATCAAATCGGACCAGAAGCCAAATGTACCGTTTTTTATGGTGTGAATGCAGATGACTTGATTTTCACAGATTACCAGCTTCCAGGAGAAGATGATCACGGGGCGAATGTTGATATTGATCAACTTTCAAAACTGCATATTTCTCTTGAAGAAGCATATGAACTGTTTGAAAAACAAAACATGACGTTATAAAGAAAGAAGGATACGATGGATATCAATCGCTCAGTTGAAGAAGCGAAAATACGCGATATTTCTTTGCTGGATGTACGTACTCCCGAAGAATATAGACATGGCCATATCCCTGGAGCAATTAATATTCCACTCAACACGACATCGAAAGTACAGCTAGATCCAGAAAAAGAGTATTTTGCTTATTGTCATAGCGGACGACGATCAGAGCTTGCTTCAAGGATCTTGAATGAAAGAGGCTTTCATGTAGAAAATATTGGCGGGATCGATGACTGGGTCAAAGAAATCGAAAATTAAAAAGATATGAATGAGTGCATTCATATCTTTTTTATAGGGCAAAAAGAATTCCTAAAAGCGCGCAAGACAAGATCATGACAATGGGATGAATCTTTTTAAAATAAAATGATGCTCCGCTCAAGATCACAAACAATATAAGATGGATCCATGAAATCGATCCAACAGAAATAACACCTTCTGGAAATATCGTAGAAACAAAAACTCCTAAACCAGCAGTTGCGATCATCGCGGTGACTGCTGGGCGCAAACCATAAAATGCGTCCTGAACCCAATGCGATGTTTTGAATTTCTGCAAAAATTTGGCTACGATACAAATCACGATCACGCTAGGAAGGATCAAGCCGAACGTAGTGATCAATCCACCAAGGATATTATTTCCCGTTGTATGAAAGCCAACATAGGTTGCCATATTGATTCCCATTGGACCTGGGGTGGATTCAGAGACCGCGATCATATTCATCAGATCGTCAGCATTGAACCAATGGTATTTTTCCATCATTTCATAAAGAAATGGAATCGTAGCAAGACCTCCGCCTAAAGCAAACAGACCTGTTTTAAAAAACTCAATAAACAATGTCCACAATAATTGAAGATTCATGATTTCAAACCTCGCTTCGTTTTGATCGCTTGGATCAAAATTCCAGTTCCTGCCGCTAAAATGACGATCAAGATCGTAGGAAGCCACTGAAAATAAGAAAAGACAAGTGCGATCGCGAAAATGATCCAACCATAAGTATCTTTGATGCCACTCTTGATCATTTTGATTACGGCTTGCATGATCAAGATACACACGGCGATCCGTATCCCGGATAAAGCATGCTGGACGATTTCGAGTTCAGCAAAATTTGATAAAAGAGAAGCGATCAGTATGATGATCACGAGGCTAGGAAAGACGACACCACTCGTGGCGACGATCGTTCCTAAGATCCCTTTTTGATAATAGCCGATAAAGCTTGCGGTATTAACGGCGATCACTCCTGGCGTACATTGTCCAACAGCAAAATAATCTAAAAGCTCATCATCTGTCGCCCATTTCTTTTTTTCGACAATCTCGCTTTGGAGCATGGGAAGCATCGCGTAACCGCCCCCAAATGTAAAAGCGCCAATTTTAGCGAATGTGATAAACATATCCAAATAGATGTTCATAGTATTCTTCCTTTCCAAGATATTATACGAAAATAAAATGTAAAATTCGTAAAAACAGCTCAAGAGCTAGTAAATAGTGTAAATGATGGGTATTATAAGATTATGAAACATATCGTTATAGAAGTTTGCGCAGGCGGATTTGCGGATTGCTTGAGTGCTGCAGCAGCTGGAATCAAGAGAGTGGAGTTAAATTCCGCTCTTGCGCTAGGAGGTTTAACATGCACTGCTGCAACTCTTAGGAAAGTCAAGAAATATACAGATCTTGAGGTGATCTGTATGGTGCGGCCGCGCGGATGTGGATTTTGTTATGACGTGATGGAAAAAGAAATCATGTTTGATGAGGCAAAAGCATTGCTAGATGCTGGAGCGGATGGGATCGCGTTTGGGTTTTTAAAAGCCAATGGAGAAATTGATCAAGCTGAAACTGAAAAAATGGTCGATTTGATCCATAGTTATAATAAGAAGGCTGTTTTTCATCGGGCTTTTGACGTTTCAATCGATCCATATGAATCGATTCAAACTTTGATCGCTTGTCATGTCGATCGAGTCATGACTTCAGGCATGGACGAAACTGCGATAAGAGGGATGGAATTGATCCGGAAACTGCAGAACCAATTTCATGATCAGATCGAGATCTTGCCTGCTTGCGGGATCACCGCAAAAAACGTAGAACCGTTTTTGAACTATACGCAGTGTGATCAAATTCATTCATCGTGTCGTTCGTATCATTTTGATCCTACCACAAAGTTAGGTGGTGTCGATTTTTCCATGTATCCTCAAGAACACTCGATGGATTATGACATCGTGAGCGCTCGCAAACTTCAACAGCTGATCGATAAGGTCGGCATGCTCAATTTATAACAATAAAAAGCACATCAGGGTGATGTGCTTTTTCATTTGATTCACAATTGTCCAAAAAATAGTGTTCCAACATAAGCGAGTATGGACATAATGATCAAGAAGGCGGCTCCATAAGGAAGGATCATGGATAGAAGTTTAGAATCTTGACCATTTCCATCGACTGCGCTTAAAGCAATCGCGATGCTTTGAGGAGAAAGCATTTTACCGGCTCCAACACCTAGCGAGTTCAAAGCGACGATCCAATATGGATTTAAGTGAAGCGCTTCGGCTGCATTCATTTGCACCGCTCCAAACAGAACACCTGAGCTTGTTCCAGATCCGGTAACAAAGCATCCAAGAGCACCTAGCCAAGGAGCGATGAATGGATAGAAGGCGCCTGTCACTAAGATCGCGAATTCTGAAATCGAAGAAATCATTCCAGAATATGCCATGATCTTTGCGCACGCAAGGACGAAGCACATTGTCAAGATCGTTGGTGTCATTTGTTTAAGGGTGGCGATAAATACTGTTTTAAAGTCGTTCCAGTTCGCTTTTTGGATCAGTCCGCCAATGATCGCGGAAAGGAAGATCCAAACACCAGCAGTATTGATCCAAGTGAATGTCAATGTGTTTGGATTTTCTCCACTGTAGACGATCACGTTCGAAGCAAATTGCGAAAGATATGAATTGACGGGCGGAAGCAATTTGCTAGTCGACAATAATAATATAAAGATACAAATAAAAGGGGACCAAGCTACGAGCGCTTTTTTTAGAGTAAGAGAAGCGCCTTTTTGAATGTCCATTTGATAGGCTGGATCCGGCTTTTTCTTGAGCGACATGAGGATCGTCACCGCCATTGAGCAAACCGACCCTACAACAACAGCGAGCTCAGCTCCTACAAAATAAGCGATCGCGATTTGCGGAAGGACAAAAGCGACACCTGACATTAATACGATCGGCCAAATTCCCTTAAGCGCTTTGACTCCTTTGCCAGCCACCATCACGATCAAGAACGGACACAAGATCATGAATGGAGCGAGCTGCAACGTCTCTGTAAAAGAAAGATATGTGTTTTCTAAACCGACAAGATTGGCTAAAGTCACTGTCGGGATCCCGATGCTTCCAAATGGAGTAGGAACGCCATTCGCGATCAAGCAAACTAAGCAAGAGAATAAAGCCGGGAATCCTAATCCCACAAGCATTCCGGCAGGAATCGCGATCGCTGTCCCAAAGCCAGCCATACCTTCCATGAATCCTCCAAAGCACCAAGCGACTAATAGAACAAGAAGTCGCTTGTCGCTCGTGACAGAAGTCATCATTTGTTTGATCAATTCCATCGCACCTGTTCTAACTGTCAAATTATATGTAAAAACAGCTGCGACGATCACCACGACAATTGGCCAAAGAGCCATCAAAAAGCCTTCTAGAGCGGCTGTGCTAGTTTCCATGACGGGTAGTTTCCAGACAAATAAAGCGAGCAAGAAGGCGACGATCATTGAACCACACGCGGCCTTCCAAGTCGGCCATTTTAGCAGTGTCAAGGCTACGATCAACCACAAGATTGGGCATAAACCTAGGACGAAAAGTAATCCTATCATTTGTTTTCTCCTCTCATTTTCTCGATTTATTATAACAGAATCCATTTCGTCACACACAGATAATTCTTTTCAAAATAGTTTGTTAAAAGCGGTAGGTTGATGTATTATAGTGGTACGAAGTAGCACAAAGTGTCAGAAAGTGGGGTGATGACACGTGTTCATGGGAGAGTTCGCGCATAACATCGATCGTAAGGGGCGATTGATCATGCCTGCCAAATTCCGTGATGAATTGGGCGAGCGCGTCGTAGTCAACCGTGGACTGGATGGCTGCTTGTATGTTTATACGATGGAACAATGGGAAGTTGTATATGCCAAATTATCCACATTACCCACGACAAAAAAGGACGCTCGAAAATATCAGCGTCTAATGCTTTCAAAAGCTTCTGAATGTGAACTAGATGGACAAGGTCGAATCTTGATTCCTGGCAATCTCGTTAAACTGGCTGGACTTGAAAAAGAGTGTATGATCATCGGTGTGGCAAATCATATCGAGGTTTGGGCTAAAGATAAATGGGAAAGCATGGAAGAAGAGGAAGATGGAAGCTTTGAAGAAATTGCAGAAAGCTTATCGGATTTTATGGAAATGTAGTTTATGGAACATATCAGTGTATTGCTTAAAGAAACGATAGACATGCTCAATGTCAAAGAGGATGGGATCTATGTCGATTGTACGCTAGGGCGTGGCGGGCATAGTTCCGAAATCTTGAAGCGCTGCTCGCATGGTCATTTATATTGTTTTGATATGGATCAAAAAGCGATCGAAGAAAGCACTCCACGGCTAGAAAAGGTCGGAAAGAATTTTACCTGCATCCATGCTCCTTTTGAGCAGATCAAGGAACGTATAAATACGTATGGGGTCGATCAAGTCGATGGGATCGTCATGGATCTTGGGGTATCTTCGCCCCAATTTGACGATGCCACACGAGGGTTCAGTTATCGAGAGGATGCGAAATTAGATATGCGGATGGATCAAAGCGCTCTATTGTCAGCTCATGATGTTGTGAACGCCTATTCGCTTGAAGAACTTACAAAAGTGTTTCGCGAGTATGGCGAAGAACCGTTCGCGTATAAGATCGCCAAGGCTATTATTAAAAGACGGGAAGATCATCCGATCGAAACGACTTTTGAACTTGTCGATACGATCAAATCAGCGCTTCCAAATTCGGTATTGAAAAAGAAGGGTCATCCGGCCAAAAAGGTATTTCAAGCGATTCGGATCGAGGTGAATCAAGAGTTGAGCCAATTGAAAAAAGCTTTGATTGAGGGGTTGAAGCTTTTGAAACCTGGCGGGCGAATGGTAGTGATCACCTTTCATTCTTTAGAAGATCGCATTGTGAAAAATGCCTTTAAAGAGGTCTCGACCCCAAAAAAAGTCGATAAGCGGATACCTCAACAAGGGATAGAAAAGATTGAATATCGTTTATTAAATCGTAAGCCGGTCGTGGCTTCTGTTCAGGAACTAGAACATAATCCGCGCTCGCACAGCGCAAAATTAAGGGGAGTTGAGAGAAATGAGAATGAGAAAAACTAAACGAAAAAGTGCATTAGAACGTCTTTCGAGAATCATTTTTGCTTTTTCTCTCCTGTTCTACTGTGGTTCCAAAGTCGTAGTGAACGCCTATAATATAACGCTTTCGAAAGAGGAGCAAAGCATTGCGGCGAAGAACAATCAAAAACAAGACGCAGTAGAAGAACTGCAGGTCACCATTCGAAACATGCAGGATAAAAAAGAGGTTCTTGGAATGCTCAAAAATGAAGTCCAAGATAATCAAAACAACATCTTCATTATTGGAAACAGTGACGAATAACCGCTTTACGCGGTTTTTATTTTTTTACCATTTGAATTCATCGTTTGAATGAATATAATAAAAACAGCTTAGAATGGACAATTATGAATATAAATAAAACGAATAAAAAAATGAGTGCGATCCTTGTGGTCATGTTAGTCATCTCTGCGATCGTCGTTTCTAACGTTGTCTATACGATGATATCTAAACACCATATATGGTCTGGACAAGATGTCTTGCATTCAAAGATCCGTTCATCGATCGTCAATACGAGTGTCGAAGCAAAACGCGGAAATATTTATGATCGAAATCATAATGTGATCGCTCATCAGATTCCTGCGTATACAGTTGTCGCTTATTTGGATGATTCGATCGTGGATGAAAATGGAGACCCTGACTATGTCTCCGATCCAAAAAAGACGGCGAAGGAACTGAAAAAGTATTTGCCCAATATTGATGAAAAGCAAGTCGCGCAGATCTTGGAGAACGCGATCAAAAATGATTTAAGTCAAACAGAACTTGGATCAGGAACAAAACGAATCGATAAAGAAGTTATGGAAACGATCCGAAAAGCCAATATTCCTGGAATCGGTTTTATTGATGATATTAAAAGAGAATATCCGACGACTCCATTTGCATCGAATTTGATTGGATACGCCTCTTATGATGAAGATGAACAAAAAATCTTAGGAAAACTCGGCCTAGAACAAATGCTTGAAGAGTATTTAGCGGGCGAAGATGGATCGATTCAATATCAACAAATGGTGGATGGAACCGTCCTTCCGGGTACGCTTCAAGTCTTTGAAGAAGCCGTCGATGGGGATGATGTTATTTTGACGATCGATTCGAACCTTCAATCGGTCGTAGAAGCCCAGCTTCAAGAAACGATAACCGCCAACAACGCGAGCAATGCGTGGGCGATCGTGGTCGAAGTGGAGACTGGAAAGATCTTGGCGTGGGGAAGCTATCCGACATTCAATCAAAATCAGCCTACAGAAATTCCGAATTTTTTAAATAATATGACGGAAATGGCGATCGAGCCTGGTTCTGTCATGAAGCCTTTTGTTTATGCGACAGCGATCGACAGCGGCGTCTATCCGGCAGGACAATCGTACACAGCTGGATCGTTCACTTATGGTTTGGATGCGAACGGAAACATCGCCCGAGTCGCAAATGGAACGCAAACGGGTTTTCCTGTAATCAACGATGCGCTAGGTGAAAACTTTGGGGTGATCACATTCGAGCAAGGTTTGGCTTTTTCGTCCAATATCGCGATCTGTGAGTTATTGACAAATTATGTCAATTACAATCAATTTAGTGATTATTTGGATCGTTTTGGTTTTTATCAATATGTAGATATTCCTTTTGTTTCGGAAGCGAAAGGAACGAAGAATATTGAGTCCCCTTCGGATTATTTGTCCACTGGATTTGGACAAGCTTCTTCTTTGACGATCTTGCAGCTCGTTCAAGCGTATACTGCGATCTTTAACGATGGGAAAATGATGCGTCCGTATGTGGTGGACGAGATCTATAATATCGAAAGTGATCATGTCGTGAAAAAGTTCGAACCGGAAGTTGTTGGCGAACCGATTTCGGCCGAAACGGCGGCAAAAGTAAGAGAATTGATGCGTGGGGTCATGGCTCCAGGAGCAACCGGTGATAAATTTAATGTCGATGGCATCGAGATGATCGGAAAAACAGGAACGGGAGAAATCTACAATGAAAAGACGGGCGGTTATGACAAGACGAATTATACGTCCTCAGCGATGCTTGCTGCTCCTGCCAACGACCCAAAGATCATGGTGTATTGGGGAATGCAGTCTTCGAACTATTTAGATTATTCGCCATCTCCCGCTCAAACGATCATGCAGGCTGCTTTGATTGCCAATGCGGTTTCTGGCGCTAATCCACAACCTTCAGGAGAGAGCGAAGAACCAACATGGTCCACCTATACGATGCCTTCATTGATCAACCATTCGATCGAATACGTGAATTCGCAAATGGAGGGCAAAAATGTAAATATCGTCATGATCGGAGATGGAAATACAATTGTCGATCAATTTGCCAAAGAAGGCTCGACCGTGTATTCTTATGATCGCGTGTTCTTGAAGACGAATGGTGAAAACATAACGATGCCGGATATGACCAATTGGACCCGAAAAGATATTACGGCTTTTTGGCAATTGAGCGGGATCGGTATTCAGACAAGCGGATACGGAAAAGTGACTACACAAAATATTCCGCCTGGAGAATCGATCAATACTTCAAGCGATATCCAAGTTGTCTTAGAATAGGCAAATTGGCTCAATAATAGTTTGAATTTTGATAGTATGTTGTTAGAGAATGTCCGAATTGTTAATTTCACCTTTAAAAATACAATTTGAATCATGTATAATAGAGCCGAAGTGCTTGAAGGAGATGTCGAATGAGTAAAAAAGTATATGCGGCGATCGAGCTGGCAGATCAAGAGGTCCGTTTGGTCGTTATGGAAATATTTGAATCCCGATCGAACATTTTGAGAGTCGAGCGTGTTGCTTGTTCCGGCATACAGGGCAATTCGATCGTCGATGAATCAAGTGTCGTAACGGCGATCCGCGAAGCCACGAAAAGTGCACAGGCGGCTCTTGGATATCGCATTGAGCGGGTCATTCTCTTGATCCCAGCTGTCAATGTCAAACACAGCAGCCAAAAAGTTCATGTTCAGATCGAGGATGGAACAAGGACGGTTCGTCAATTCCATATTCAGCAAGGATACCAAAAAGCGATCCAAAAGAAGATGGGAGATGACGTGGAGTATGTGAATCCAAATAAAATCACGTACTTGATCAATGGAAGCGAGACAAGCAAGCTTCCAAAAGGTGAAGAGTGCAATGATTTTTATATGTATGTAGATTTGTTATATGCCAGCAAAGAAACGATCTTCACGTTTGCGCGGTGCATCGAGCAAGCCAATCTGGAAATCCTGGATATTTGTTTGGATGTATTCGCCATGGGTGAAGAAACAGCGGCCTTACAACAAAGTATCGATCGGTCGATCATTCAGTTAAGTATTGAAGAAAGCCATACGGAACTCGCTTTGTTCATGGATCAAAAACTGATGTCCGTCGCTGATCTTGAGAAAGGATTTGGCTGGCTGATCGAGCCTTTGAAGGAGAAGTATCGACTTTCTAGCGAGATATGTTATCGGCTGCTGCAAAATGTTTTCTCAGGAAAAGAAGAAGAAAACAGCGACGTGATCGTATATATCGAGCAAAAAGAAGAGAATCGTGTTGAGATCAGCGCGAAAGAGCTAGCGGAAGTTGTTTTGCCACGATTGAAAGAGTGGATCGTAGAGATCAATACAGCTTGCGATCCGATCGTTCGAAACGGTAAAACGCGGTATGTGCTAACAGGAAAGGGAAGCAACATTCCTGTATTGAAGGATATGGAAACGAGTTTCAACGCGGAAGCGATCGTTTATGAACCTTCAACGATCGGCGCTCGAGATGGTGCTTTGATCGCAGATCTTGGCGCAGCCTATGTATGGCAGGATACGAATCGGATCCGTCAGGACGATCGGATCTCTGTCAACAACAACGAATTGGAGGCGAGCATCGATTCCATCAACCAAAAAGCAAAAGATGGCGATGGCGGCTTCACTCGAAAAATGAAAAGTGTCATTTTGTCGGATAAAGATTAGTAACAGGAGGAACTGAGAATATGCCAGAATTTAATCAAGTAGCGAATATTAAAGTCTTCGGTGTGGGAGGCGGCGGAAGCAATGCCGTGAACCGTATGGTTGCCGATGGAGTAAAAGGAGTCGATTTCTTCATCTGCAATACCGATGTACAAGTGATGAAAAACTCGCCTGCCGAAAACAAGATCGTTTTAGGTAAAGAAACGACTAAGGGACTTGGCGCCGGCGGAAATCCAGAATATGGACGTAAAGCGGCAGAAGAGTCCGAAAACGAGATCCGTGACGCTGTCAATGGAGCCGATATGGTCTTCATCACAGCAGGAATGGGCGGCGGAACAGGAACTGGCGCGGCTCCTCTTGTTGCAAAGATCGCAAAAGAAGAAGGGGCTTTGACCGTTGCGGTCGTAACTCGTCCTTTCACATTTGAAGGAAGAAGAAGAGCCAACAATGCTGCAGAAGGGATCGATGAACTTAAAAAGTATGTAGATTCTTTGATCATCGTTTCAAATGATAACCTTCTTGAAGTGATCGGAAGAAAACCAATCGAAGAAGCGTTCCAAGCGGCGGATAACGTACTTCGTCAAGGTGTTCAGACGATTTCCGATCTTATTGCTGTCCCTGCGCTGATCAATCTTGACTTTGCGGATGTAAGAAGCGTGATGCAGAATCAAGGTCGCGCTTTGATTGGTATTGGTATGGCTGAAGGAGAAGACAAGGCAGTGGTTGCGGCTGAAAAGGCGATCCAATCTCCTCTTCTCGAAGCGCAGATCAGTGGCGCAAAATCAGCGATCATCAATATTACAGGTGGCGATAAAGTTTCGCTTTATGATGCGCAAAACGCAGTAGCTGTAATCCAAGATGCGGCTGGTGGCGATGTGGACTGCATTTTCGGTATTGCGATCAATGAGCAGCTCGGCGATGCGGTGATCGTCACGGTAATCGCGACTGGATTTGAAGAACCAGTAAAAAATAACACAAGAAAGAAAAGAAATGAAAATCCGCAAGTGCAGCTTGCGCAAAGCAACCAAGCACTATTTACTCAACCGACGATCCAGACGACTGTCAATCCAGGCGTTGTGACAACGGCTGTTGAAGAACCAAATCAGGACGATCAAATTCCGAATTTTTTCTTCAATCGTTAAAAAATGAAAGTTGCTCTACTTGATGCTGCGTTATTGAACACACCTTATATTCAGGCTTTTGTTCAAGAACACAACATCGGATGTGCTGTCGTTTCCAGTTTATATAAGGATATTGAAAATCCTTTAGATATCGAGATCTTTATTCAGAAGGATCTTTCTATCCAAAACTTTGTATTTCAACCGATCAAGGATACATTGATCGTGTTTGATACAAAGACGCAAGCTTGGAAACGATACTACTTTCAGCTATTTTCCTTGGAAGAATCGGATACGATTTCCGTTTTGGCAGAGCAGATCAATTGTTCGATTGATAAATTTAATGCGAAATATTCAGGAAAATGATTTATAGAAGTGAGCGAAAAGGGAGAATAAGAATTCTATTATTCTCCCTTTTTCTGTATTTATAGATATTTCATCAAGTGAATATGTGAAATTATCGAATTCCTCAATACTGAAAGTCTTATATGATAAACTTTTAAAGTTGAAAGGGACGTCTTTACTATGAAACAAAAACAAAAGAGAAAAGTGAGAAAAGGAATTCTTTCTAAATTGCTTTCACCGATTCTATTTGTTCTTTCTTTAGTGTTGGCTTTTCAGATCTATCGTCTGAATATATTGCCGGTTCAATATTTGCTGCCGATCTTGATCGTAATTGTTGTGTTGACCCTTATTTTATTGATTTGCAGCTATACAAAAACACATCGAGTTTGGATCCGAAGATTCACTACATTTATGACCGTCCTTTTGACGATCGTTTATAGTGTTGGAAATTATTATATTTATAAGACGGATGAATTGTTCGCTCGAATCGATGATCTTGCGACAAAGATAACGAATACGATATCAGTTCGAGTGATGAAGAATTCATCGATCAAAGACGCGGATCAGCTCAATGGAGTCAAGGTTGGTGTTTGTCTTTCTCAAGATCTGACAGGAACTCAAAAAATGCTTGATTCCCTTCAGGATAAAGGAGTTTCTGTTGAGCAGGAAGATTTTGATAGTCTAACGTCAATGACGGCCGCTTTATATGATGGTCAGATCGACGCTATGATCTTGAATGACGCCTATCTTGGTTTGGTCCATGATACTGAGCCGTTTACATTTATTACAACAGATACAAAAACAGTGGATCAATTGATCTATTATACTGATCGTACACATCAAGTCGAGGATTCTAAAGATCAAGTCAATGTGACCCAGCAGCCTTTTTCAGTGCTCATCAGCGGTAATGATACATATGGTTCTTTAGCGGAAAATTCAAGAAGCGATGTCAATATGATCGTGACGGTCAATCCAAAAACGGGGGTCATCTTAATGACAAGCATTCCTCGCGATTATTATTTAGAGGTGGATTGTCCAAATCAAAATGGCTGTCTAGCTGGTCAAATGGATAAATTGACCCATACTGGAATTCGTGGGGTGGAGACGACAGAAGCTACTTTAGAGAAGGCGCTAGGAATCAATATCAACTATACGGTTCGAGTAAATTTTTCTTCGCTTGTTAATCTTGTCGACGCTTTAGGTGGGATCGATATCGATGTTCCAGAAGGTATGGCCGTCAAGACCTTTTATGCCAATGAGACATTGGAAGGTGTGAAAGAGGGAAGAAATCATTTGGAAGGGGAGCGGGCTTTAGCGTTTGCTCGAGAAAGGCATGCGTATGTAGATGGGGATACCCAGCGCGTGCGAAACCAGCAAACCGTGCTCAGAGCGATCATCGATAAGATCACTTCTCCTGCGATCTTGATGAATTATGGGAAGTTTGTCGATGCGATCGGTGGCGCCTTCGAAACCGATATGCCTGCAAGCCAGATCAAGGATCTGATGCGTTTTCAGTTAGCTCGGAATCCACACTGGAAGTTTGAGAGTTATTCGCTGCGCGGAGAAGGCAGTACGGAATATTGTGCGGAGCTAGGAGACTATGCGTATGTTACAATGCCGGATGAGTACTCAGTCGAGATCGCCCGTCAAAAACTACAGGCTGTATTGAATGGCGAATCAGCTGATTCAATCAAAGACGAGCAAGAGTTAGCGCCTGCAGGAGCTTTGAGCCAAGAAGATACATCGGAGCAAGACGAGGAAATCGATCAGGAAGAGGATTTCGAGGATCCATATCCAGTTTATGAGAATGCACCGACGTATGATGAACAGATCGACGAGGGGCTGTCAGCTTACGAAAATGAAGATCCTTTACAATATAACAGTTCTAATGAAGAAGAGGCTTATAATCCGAATTGGTCTTTGGATAGTGAATCTCAACAGTATCCTTCGTATGGAGAGTAAAAAAGAGTGTACGAGATACACTCTTTTTCAAAGAGAAAGAGTCGTGTGAGGTGAGATATGAATAAAGAAAATGCGATCGAAGTTCGGAATATGTATAAACACTTTACCGTTGAATATGATAAAGCCAATACGTTAAAAGAACGTTTGATCTTTTGGAAAAGAGGAAACAAGGAAGTCAAAGAAGTTTTGAAGGATATTAGTCTTGATATTAAAAAGGGCGAAACTGTGGCTTTGATTGGTACGAATGGAAGTGGAAAATCGACTTTATTAAAGTTAATGACCAAGATCATTTATCCAAATAAAGGGACTTTAGAAACGGATGGGAAATTGACTTCGCTTTTAGAGCTTGGGGCAGGTTTTCATCCTGATTTTACGGGACGAGAGAATATTTACTTCAACGCTTCCATCTTTGGCTTGACGCATCAAGAAATCGATAAAAGAATCAATGATATTATTGAGTTTTCTGAATTGGGCGAGAATATTGACAATCCAATCAGAACATATTCTTCGGGTATGTATATGCGTTTAGCTTTTTCGGTCGCGATCAATGTGGATGCGGAGATCTTGTTGATCGATGAGATCCTGGCGGTTGGGGATCAGCATTTTCAGGATAAATGTTTTGCCAAATTAGAAGAGTTAAAAAATAGTGATAAAACGATCGTGATCGTTAGTCATTCTTTGGATGTTGTAAAGAAGTTGTGTAATAGAGCTATTTGGATCTATAAAGGAGAATTCCGTTTAGATGGAGATCCAACATACGTGATCGATGAATATTTAAAGCAAGTTGAACTCGATCATCAAGACGATATAAAAACCGCGATTTTAGAAGGTCGCCATAAAATAAAAGGAGTTATCTATATCGATTCTCCTAAAAATTTCTCAAAATTGTTTAAGGTTGATGGAACTTTGGCCTTCCATGGATGGTCGATCCATAATGGGTATGATATTCGTTTAAAGATTTTTTTAGATAATGAACCAGTCGAAAATTACTCGCATAATCCTCGACCGGATGTTTATAATGCGTATGCAGAAGATTATGCCGGTTTTTTAAATAAAGATACTATTGGATGGTCTTTTGAAATACCATATTCTGAACTTTCTTTAGGGAATCATATAATAAAAGTGCAACTGATCGATAAAGAATCGAATATCATTGAAGAAAAAGAAAGTGAATTCACAATAGAATAGGGGGAGAGTCTCTTGAAATTATTTAAAGATTTGTATCAATATCGTGAATTATTGAAAACAAATATTAAAAAAGATATCCGTGGCCGATATAAAGGATCTTTTCTAGGGATTCTCTGGTCATTTATCAACCCATTGCTGCAAGTAGTGGTTTACTGGATCGTATTTCCATACTTAATGGGAAGAGCTGCCATGGAAGGTGAAAACTATTTGATCTATTTGATTACTGGGCTTATTCCATGGACCTTTTTTATGACTGTAGTTTCTCAAGGAACGATGTGTATAAAATCGAATGCGGGAATCATTAATAAAGTTTATTTTCCAAGAGAAATCCTTCCTGTTTCAATGGTGGCTAGTGGATTGGTCAATTTTTTTATTTCCTGTATCATCATTCTTGTTTTTTTATTAGGAAGTGGTGTCGGCATTTCTTATCATATCATTTTAGTTCCAGTTATAGCTTGCATTGAAGCTCTTTTGGCTTTAGGTTTGGTTTTTATTTTAAGTGCTATAAATGTGTATGTGCAGGATGTTGAAAATATCGTTCAATTCCTTTTGAATATGTTGATGTATGGATCTCCGATCATTTATCAACTTAAACAATTTGATTCGGCTGGATTTTTATATAAATTGATCGAATGGAATCCTATGACAATATTGATCACGGCTTATCGGGATGTTTTCATGTATCATCGTTGGGTCGATTGGCAAGATTTAGGGATTGTATTTCTTTTAGCACTAGTGCTAGTCGTTTTAGGTTATGAAGTCTTCAAGAAATTGGAAAAAGGCTTCGCGGAACAATTATAGGCAAGGAGAAGTGGATGAGTAATATTTTTAAATCTTGTATTGATTCTATTGAATATAACGATAATCAATTTGAAAAAAATATCCGTTTAACTGGTTGGTGTTTTTTCGATGAAGGAAAGGCGGCAGAACTATCTATCCTTGTGAATAAAGAACCAATCGATTTTGAGATAACATCGATCCATAGACCAGATGTATTAGGCTTATATCAATTTCATGATTCTTTTGAAAAAATAGGGTTTGTCATAACTGTACCATTGGAACATATTCAATTTCTAAAAAAGGTTGATGTTATTGCGCATTCTAAAAATACATCTGAAACGATTTATAGTTTATCTCATAATCTTCTTCATAAGTATCATAATCGTCAAGTTTTTCATTATTCAATAGATGATATTAAAAACAATCATGGGCAAATCGTTGTTTCTGGTTTCGTATATGTTCCTACTTTGGAACATGTAACAATAGAATTGTTGAATAAAGCTGGAAGAAGCGTTGAATACACATATGTTCCTGTACGACGGAGTGATGTCGTTGAACTTTATCAATTAGATTCGAACGATAAACTCATCGGCTTTCAGGTGATATTTACTTCTGTAGATCCAAAAGAAGCGTACTCTTTAAAATTTATTTATCAAAATGATGAATTAATTATTCCGATCATAGAGAGTAAAAGTGTCTTCTCTCTTGCAAAATCTTATATAAGGGCAGCCAATCCTAAACGTATTCAAAACGCATTCAATTATTTAACCAGAGAGGGATTTGATCGGTTTCTTGAGCGATTGAAAAAAGGGCCATCTCAATTAAGTGATCCAAATGGACCATTATCTTATGATGAATACCATGAATGGTTCAATACAATGGCACCTACTTCTAAAGTACTTGAATCCCAAAAAAAATATCATTTTGAGTTTGCGCCAAAAATCAGTCTGATTGTAGCTACTTATAATACGGATCCGAGCTTTTTGAAAGCTATGATTGATTCTGTCATTAACCAAACGTATTCTAATTGGGAATTATGCATAGCGGATGGGAGTTCAAATAATCAAGTAGAAGAGTATATTCGTTCTCATTATGATGATCAAAGAATCAAGTTTAAACGTTTACATTCCAATTTAGGAATTGCAGGAAATATGAATGCGGCTTTGGAACTATGCACTGGAGAATATATTGCATTTTTTGACCATGATGATTTATTGACACCGGATGCTCTTTTTGAAAATGTTAAAGTCCTTCAAAATAAAAATGTGAAATTTGTGTATTCAGATGAAGATAAATTAATTAGCGAAATCGGAATTTACAAAGATCCAAGGTTTAAACCAGATTTCAATCTAACGCTTCTTAGAACGCAGAATTATATTTGTCATTTTTTAGTTGTTTCTAAATCATTGATATCGAGAATTGGAGCATTTAAGTCAGAGTATGATGGGGCTCAAGATTATGATTTTGTTTTGAGAGCTAGCGAAGTTCTAAAACCGAAAGAGATCTATCATATCCCAAAAATTCTATATCATTGGAGAATGCATCAAGCTTCTACAGCGGCTAATCCTGAAAGTAAACTATACGCTTTTACGGCGGGAAAAAGGGCTCTTGAAGATCATTTGATGCGCTTGAGATTACAAGCAACGGTTGAAATGGGTAAATCACTAGGAATCTATAATGTCCATTATGAGATTGTAGGAAATCCACTAGTTTCTATTATTATTCCTAATAAAGATCATATTGATGATTTGGACCGTGCAATCGAATCGATTCAGGAAAAATCTTCTTATAGAAATTTTGAAATGATCATTGTGGAAAACAATAGTACGGATGAGTCCGCTTTTGATTATTATAAAGAAATCGAAAATAAATACCCAAATGTAAAAGTTGTTTATTGGAAAGATGAGTTTAATTATTCTGCGATCAATAATTTTGGATTTGAGTTTTCTAAAGGAGATTATATTCTTCTTTTAAATAACGATACAGAAATGATCGAGCCAAATAGTTTGAAAAGTATGCTTGGTTATTGTCAGCTAGATGAAGTTGGAGCTGTTGGAGCTAAACTTTTATATCCTGATGATACGATTCAACATGCTGGAGTGATCATGGGATTAGGCGGAATCGCAAATCATGCTTTTGTTAATTTGAATCGCGAAAATGGGGGCTATTTCAATATGGCTTTTACTGCTAGCGAAGTTAGTGCTGTAACAGCGGCGTGCATGATGATAAAACGAAGTGTTTTTGAAGAAGTTGGAAAGCTGGATACAGACTTTAAAGTCGCATTTAATGATATTGATCTCTGCATGAAAATAAGAAAGAAGAATTATTCGATTATTTTTGATCCTCATGCTTTATTTTATCATTTTGAATCAAAGTCAAGAGGTTTAGAAGATACACCTGAAAAAATTGAACGTTTCAATGGAGAGATTGAACGATTTGAAACAAAATGGAAAGATATTTTAAAAAATGGAGATCCATATTATAATCCTAATTTTTCTTTACGATATCCGGGTGGTTATTATTTAAAATCGCCGGATGAGTTTTACGCGAATAGGAAAGAACAAGGTGGGGATCATTGATGAATGAAACAACGAAAACTTCTAAGATCTATAAAGCTTTAGTCATTGTATTTTCTATTGCTTTAGTCGGTGTGACAGGTTTCTTTTTATATCAATTTTATTCTCTGCAAGCCCTTCCACCTCAGCTAGTGATCCCGATCAGCTGTGCAATCGTTTTGTTTGTACTGATCTTAGTGATTTGCTGGAATCATTTTCAGCATTCGCTTTTTTCAAAGATCTTATTGAGTGTTTTGAATATTGGTTGTCTCATCATTTTTTCAGTTGGTGATTTATATTTGAATAAAACGCACGATACTTTGACAACGATCACGCATCAAGCAACCGAAGTGACAAATACGGTTTCTTTATTGGTCAAGGCCGATAGTACATACTCTTCAATTCATGATCTCGCCGACATTCAAGTAGGAAGATTAAAATCAATCGATTCTTTGGGAACAACTAAGATGTTATCTGATCTAACGAAGCAATATGGTGTCGATACCGAAACGCTTTTACCATTCAAGCTCGTTGATTTTGATAGCGTGGAAAGTGAAGTAAAAGCTCTTTATGATAATGAAGTGCAAGCAATCATCTTGAATGATCGATATAAAGCGAATGTTGCAGAAATTGAACAATACGCGAACTTCGCGAACGAGACTCGTTCTATTTATCAAATCACGTATGTGACCAAAGTGGACAACTCTCCGATCAAAGTACAAGAAATCACAAAGAATCCGTTCAATATCCTCATTTCCGGAAACGACACTTATGGAGATGTAGGAGAACTTTCTCGTTCGGATGTCAATATGGTTGTTACAGTAAATCCAACGACTAAAACAGTTTTACTAACAAGTATTCCGCGAGATTCTTATGTAGATGTGTATTGTGATGAACAAGATGCCTGTGCTCTAGGACAAAAAGACAAGATCACACACACAGGAATGTATGGTATCAACACGACAAAGCAGACTGTCGAAAAATTGCTAGGTATAACGATCAACTATACATTTAGAGCGAATTTTTCTTCCGTCATGGATATTGTGGATGCGATCGGAGGAATCGACGTAGAAATTCCAGAAGGAATGGCTGTGGAAACATTTTATGCCAACCATACGCTTGAAGGTGTAAAAGAAGGAATGAACCATTTAGAGGGAGAGCGAGCCTTAGCGTTCGCTAGAGAAAGATATGCCTACATTGATGGAGATAATCAACGGGTTAGAAACCAGCAAACGGTTTTGAAAGCGATCATCGCAAAAGCGACATCTCCTAAAATCATCACGAATTACGCGAGTCTACTCGACGCATTCCAAGGCGCTTTCGATACGACCCTTTCAAAAGACGAAATTACATCGTTGATCAAGTATCAGATCCAAGAAAATCCACAATGGAAATTTGAAAGCTACCAATTAACAGGGGAAGGCGATCAATTGTTTTCTCCAGAATTAGGATCAACCGCGTATGTAACACTTGTGGATCCAACATCGATCACGATGGCACATGATAAGATCGAAGCTGTCCTGCATGGCAAATCAGCCGATTCAATCACCGAACCAGTCTCGGATTTTACTTCGAATGAGGGTTATGTTCCTTCTTCTAGCTCAAGCGATGGACTCCAAGAAGATTATTATGATCCATACTCAGGTATTCAAAGTTATCCAGATTATACGGAAAACAATACGTATTACGATCCATCGTATTACGATCAGCCTATAGATGAGCCAGTAACCCAACCAGAAGAAGAACCACTCCCAGGAGTAGAAGAAATACCTTCTGAATAAAAAAGTCATGATTTCATTTTCTAGATGAAGTCATGACTTTCTTTTTTATTCTAAGGCAAGTTCTGGTTTGTTTTTTACTTCGAGTTCTTGACTTTCCTTTTCTTTCTGCAAGATCTTTGAAGCAGGACGCTTTATGAATAAAGCAACGATCAAACGTAAGCGGGAATTAAAACAGCGGGTAGCAGCCTGATGAAAGTTAAAGTAGAGTAACCACAGGAGGTGGCTACCCTATGGAAACGAATACCACTGCTCATAATGAAGATCTTGTATTTACCGAGATTCCTTTTCCAAAAAGAAAAGCGGCTTATGAAAAACCGGCTGTCGTGATCAACTCTTCCAAAGGCAAGATCTATATCCATAATCACGCGGATCTTGAACTGGTCAGAAAGATCCTGTCCTGCTTATGAGG
>Ga0209694_1001550_pt1 | contig 24284 bp, 23 predicted proteins | sample GluameincwithD2O_FD_187499 | JGI IMG/M metagenome (GOLD analysis project Ga0209694, IMG submission 187499) | Mouse cecum microbial communities from Vienna, Austria - Glucosamine amended microcosms incubated with D2O (SPAdes) (version 2) | ecosystem: Host-associated > Mammals > Digestive system >... | reverse complement strand
AGGTGAAAGCCTACATTGAAGATGTAGATGTAGAAATCTCTGTTCTCAACCAAGAGACAGACGGGTATGAGGATGTCGAAGTTTCCGACGAACAGATAGAGTTCATCGTGGAGAAAGTAAACGAAAAAATTTGCCCCACAAGCAAGAAAGTAGTAGCATAATCCCAAAGAATATGAAACATCAAAAACTGATAGACAGAATAACAGAGATAGCCGAAGCAGATGGTTGGTCGGTATCTGTCGAAGAAAGGAAAGACCGTGAAGACACGTTGGAGTTTACCTTCGGAAAGTACACCGATGCAGATCAAGACTTCTCCTTTTATGTGGAGATGACAGACGGAGACATCTACACTCTGATAGAGGACATCAACCGCTACTACGAAGGCTACGACCCCGATGAAGAAGCACTCCTTTGGCTCGGCCCCGACGGGCATGGAATGAATGGTGCCCCATATCGAATAACCGATGTAGTCAAAGACATGGAGCAATGTGAAACCTTCATCGGGGAGTTGTTGGAACTGCTCATAGAAGCCAACAGGAATGAGCGCCTGTATGCCCTCGAAGATGAAGACGAAGAAGATAACGACTAAAGCCAGAAGATTATGATAAACATTCCCAAGAACAATTACGCACAGCCGACCGAAGTCAGGGATGAAGTAGTGCAGGCTATCTGTCAGGCGTTCATGTCACTTACAGTGGTGTGTACCACCCTGTCCGGCAGTCGCAGTTCAGAGAAGCCACAATCTATGTAGTAACGAACAAAGGCACATGCCCGTTCTTCTCATCATCCAATGAAAGTTACTGGACTGGAGCCAAGTGCTATCGAATCCGTGGTGTAGAGATGAAGCGAGCCTTCGAGGAACTGATAAAAGCTGGATACTATATGTTCCGCGTCCATAGCTACGGCACATGGTCCGGCTATAAATGCTCGAAAGTTCCGTTCCTCACGGACGGCACCCCGGTACAATCCTTTGAAGATAGAATAGATTAAAAGCCAAGACCATGACAACCGAAGAAAGTTTTGCACAACTGGAAGCATTGCAGAGCGAGAAGAACCCCTACGACATGACCCGTGAAGAATGGCTGTCATTCACACAGGAGCAGAAGAACGCCCGCTATAAATTGCAGCTCAAATGGAAGGAGAAGCAAGAGGCGAAAATCCTCCAAGCCATCTACAACATCGTTCCGAAAGTCGGTTTACCCTGTACGATATGTTATTGGAGCGACAAGAGAGCCGCCACAGTAAGCCGCATAATCTCCGACCGTAAGATTGCAGTTCGCCACAACAAGACTAACTGCCTCGACTGGTATGGTAGCAGATATGAAATACTGCCGGAGCTTGAAGAAGGCGAGGACATCTTTACCAAGCGTAAGAACGGAGCCTGGTGCATGGAAGGTCAGGCTCTCAGAGATGGTGTCATATTGATGCTACACTACCAAAGACACTACATAGACCCCAGTTTTTAACTGAACCGATAGTAAGCGTTATCATATACGTCCAATTTCATTTGTAGATGGAGCTTTTAGGATTGCTCCATCTTCTTTTTGCTGTTTCCGATAAGAGTTGACTGCTTGATGATAGCCTTCTTTGTGGCGATAGAGCCTCCGCCGCTCAGACCGCAATGAAGCAGATAGGACTTCTTCGCTCCGATGTCCTCGGCTGTCAGCACCGAATAGACTGCCGTAATGCTTGAAAAGTAGTAGTCCTTTCTTTCTCCTCTCGGACGGGAGAAAATGTGAACATGGATAACCTTAGCCATATAGCAAATATTCCAAATGATTGTTATTTGGAGCAAAATTAACACGCAAAATCAGGAGTAACCTCATAGCAACCGATGAAGTAACTGAACGACAGTGTTCACTCTAATTCATAGCACTTTATATATGTTTGTCATGCCTTGAAAGTAACTTTGCGATAAAGTAATTCACAAAGCTATGGCAATCCTTAAAATTTACAACGACATTGTTGGCGAAGAAGATAAAGTCATGCTCCAGATGTGGGAGGGCATAGACGGCATCTGCTTCAAAGACATTGACGGCTTTCTCGCCAGTATGAAGCCCGACGATGATGAGGTTGACATCCGTATTCATTGCCGTGGCGGTGATTGCGTCGAAGGCTGGGCTATCTACGACAAGCTCCGTCAGTCCGGCAAGACAATCTCCTGTACTGTCGAAGGCGAGTGTTCGTCGATGGCTACCATCATCCTTCTTGCCGCACCTCTTGAAAGGCGACACGCAACAGACAACTCCCACTTCTGCATCCACAATCCAGCTGCCGCATGGCCCGACCTCGGTTGTCACGATCGTTTCACAGCCGATGCCATTGACGCAGGGATCAAGAAGCTCGGCTTACAGGTTGAGCAGCTTCGCAACGAGCAGAAAAAAATCCTTTCGCTGTATGTGGACCGCACTGGCGCAGATGAAACCGAACTCCAGGAGCTTATGGATAAGGACATTTTCATCAATGCTGACCGTGCCCTTGAACTCGGCTTTATTTCGGAGGTGCTTGCACCCATCACCGCAAAGCGTATAAGAACATTTAATAACATCAAATCAACCCGCAAAATGAACAAAAAGAAAGCAAAAGTAAGCGTTGAGCGCGGTGTAATCTCGCGCCTCCTCGCAAAGGCTGGCTACAAGAAGCTGTCCGACGTCAAGATGAACGCCCTCGCAGTCACCGCTGCTGACGGTACTGAACTGACCATCGAGCGTGAGGAAGGCGAGCCGCAGGTCGGCGACGCCGCTTCTCCCGACGGCGAGTTCGTCATGGAAGACGGCTCCACCATCATCATCGCCGATGGCGTAGTAACTGACATTGTGCCTGCCGACGACGTGACCGCCGAAGGTCTCGACGAAGACGAGCTCATGGAGAAGGTCGAGGAGCTTCAGACCGAAAACGAGACCCTCACCGAGGAGGTCGATACCCTCACTCAGGAGAAGGAGGAACTGGAAGCCCAGCTCGAAGCCCTCAAGGGTGCCCGCGTCCTCTCGTCCAACGAGAAGGTCATCCTCGCCAAAGTCAACCGCGCCGGCGGTCTCGCATGGCTCAACAAGGTATGCGCATCATCTTCTAAGGAATCGCCCGCTGGCCGTGGCTTCCGTGAGAACCGCAACGGCGGCGCCGCACAGGAGACCCCCGTTCAGAAGGCTCTCCGCGAGAAGAAGGAGGCTCTTGCCAAGAAGCGCAACAAGTAAACAGTTCCCCAACCTCCATTAACAAGTAAATTTTAACGACAATGATTAACTTCAAAAATTTCACCGTCGATAATGGTGCGATTCGGGACCTCTCCGAGCTCCTGTTTCTCAGCACCTTCAACGACCCCGACCTTGAAGTTGTCTGCACCACCGAGACTGGTGTGTACGACGGAAAGAAGCTCGGCTACATCGACAGCCTCGGTGATGTAGGTAAGAACGCCTCCGGCTGTTCGCCCACATACGAGAACATCAACGTGACTGGCATCGAAAAGACCTGGGAACTCGGAGACTATCAGATTCCTCTGAAAATCTGCTACGACGACCTGGAGAACACCATAGCCAAGTATTCGCTCAACACTGGCACTGACCGTGACGAAATCATCGGCACCGCCTACTGGAACGATATCGTCATTCCTCTGCTGACCCGTGCCATGCAGGAGATGCTGTGGCGTATCGCCTGGTTCGGCGACAAGGATGCCAAGAACATCGCCGACAGCGGTCTGCTCACGGCAGGTATCAACAAGAACCTGTTCACAATGGCCGACGGCTTCTGGAAACGCCTCAAGGCAATCACCACCGCCAACGCTCATCAGCTCACCACCATCGAAGCCAACACCAAGAAGGACACCAGCACCACACCGAAGGTTACCTATGCTACGCAGAAGGCAGCCATCCGTGAGGAAGGTGTCGCCATCGGTATCGTTGACTCGATGCTCTCTGACGCTGACTCACGCATCTTCGACAAGCCCGACCACGCCATCTTCATGACGAACTCACTGTTCAAGGCCCTCCGCAACGACGTGAAGCGCCTGCACAACCTCCAGCTCGAACTGGAGATGGTTACTTCCGGCATCCAGCTCTCCAAGTATGACGGACACCCCGTAGTGGTGTGCGACATCTGGGACCGCATGATCAAGAAGTATGAGGACAACGGCACGTCGCTCAACTGCCCGCACCGCGCCCTGGTTACTTCCGCATCGAACCTGTTCATCGGAACAAGCGACACGGATGCCATCGCCAAGACGGACATCACCTTCGACCATGTAACTCGTCTGAACCACATCTATGCCGCCTCGAAAATCGGCACACTCATCGGCGAAGACGACCTCGTTCAGGTTGCATTCTAAATCCCAATCATCATGAGCACTCAGAGTTGTGACTATAAGCTCGCCGCAGATATGATGGCGAATTGTGAGAACCCTTCCACAAAGGGTCTCCGCAACTATGGCTATCTCATCAACTACGATGATATAGACTTTGAAAGCTGTGTCCGCGATGAGAGCAACCCCAATGTCCTGACCACTCTGGTATTACAGACTGGCAAGAAAGCCTATCGTATGTACGTGCCCGGTAAGACTCCTTACACGGGCACGAACAAGGCTCTCGCCGAAGGCACATACCGCAAGAACTTCACGAAGGGTGTAAGCCTCGTGATACTCGACAACGGTCCCGATGTGGTCAAGGACATCATCAACCCTCTGGCAAACGGTCTGTTTGTCGCCATCCTGGAGAACAAGTATGGCGGCAAGGACGGCAAGAACACCTTCGAGATTTACGGCTTCGAGCAGGGTCTTTCGGCTACTGCACTCGCTGATGACAAATACTCGGAGGACACCGAGGGTGGATGGTCCGCCACACTGGAGGAATCGGGCGCTCCCTCTGCCGGAATATTCCTGTTCAACCAGTCCGTTGCGGCTACCCGCACAGCACTGGCATCCCTTGTAAGTGGTACCTAACAGTTTGTCGCCATGACATACGAAGAAACCATGACCCGTCTCAAAGAAATGGAAAGCCGTTACCAAGACGGCTTTTCATCTCTTGACCGCTCGCTTCTCGATAGCCTGTACTTCAACATCTTTGGCAGAGAAATCACCAACAGAGGTTGTAGCGACTGCTATCGGGATGCTTATATGGAAATACTCATCTATCTCAAAAGAAACAAAGCCATGCCTAAGAAATCCGATTTCGTGCTGAAACCGGGAGCCATCATCACATTCTTTGGGGAGCCGAAGTGCTACTCAAACGCTAACATCACTGATGAAGCCGCCCTCCGCTTTCTCGCCATGAATCCTTCCAACGAAAAGCTGTTTGAGCATCTGCCCGAAGGCTGGAAGTCCCGGCTCCCCAAGTCCGACACTCCCGAAGTCGAAGACAAGGATGCCGTCATCGCTCGTCTGACGAAGGAGAACGAACAGCTCCGCAAAGAAAACGAAGATCTGAAATCCTCTGCCCCTCGCAAGAAAGGCAAGAAGAAGTCAGAGCCTGAACCCACTCCCGCTCCTGCCGCAGAAGCCTCTGCCGACGAGCCTCCCACAGAGACCGCCCCGGAGGAAGCAGCAGTTGAGACCGCCGAAACTCCCGACCCCTCCGACGCTGATGAAGTCAGCATCGAAGAACCCGAAGAAGCTCCCGACCAGGAGTAATACCCACCACCTCCCAACCGATACCCAAGAATGAATGTCAATAACGTAATCAGACCGCGCAAGAGGTTCAGCACCTCATATCTAAGCCAGCTCAATATCCAAGCCTATGGCTCCGATAACCTGTATCCGCAAAGGATGAGTGACCTTATTGAAAACAGTCCGACAGGTGGCACTTGTCTGGAGCGTTATCAGACATTCATTGAGGGTAACGGATTAAGCAACACCGATTTTTCGGAGTATGTCTGCAATCACAAGGGAGAAACCATTGATGATATATTCTCCCTCATAGCACAGGACATCGCCAAATATAACGGCTTTGCCCTGCACGTCAATTACAATCTCGCTTGTGAAATCTGCGAGATACAGCACATCCCCTTTGAGAACTGTCGTCTTGAAGAAGAAGACGATGCCGGATGTGTAACCTACATCAATGTTCATCCCGACTGGGAAGGAAACAAGACACGCAAGGGGAGAAGAATCAATGTGGATCGCTCCACCGTAAAGAAATATTTCACATTCAACCCCATCCCCTCCGTAGTGATTGACCAAATCCAATCTTGCGGAGGCATAGAGCATTATAGCGGACAGGTATTGTGGGTGTCGTTGAACGGCAAGTACACCTATCCCAAACCCATCTACGACAAGGTTGTAACGAATCTCTCGACTGACGAAGGTCTTGATAATGTCAAGTACCGCAATGTCCGCAACGGCTTCATGCTGTCCGGTCTTTTCGTCCATAAGAAAAGCGTCCAGTATGAGTTCGATGAGAACGGCAATGCCAAAGAGAAGGAAGATTCCCAGTATGACCTCAGCGACAGCCTCGATGCCTTTCAGGGGGACAACAATGCCTGCTCCATCATGGAGATTGTTGTCAACTCCGCAGATGACAAGCCTGAGTTCATCAATGTAGAAGGCACCAACTACGATGACAAGTTCACAGTAACAGAGTCAAGCACAACAGAACGAATTTACTCCGCTTTCGGACAGGAGCCGTGGTACTGCATCAGAATAGGCAAACTCGGCTTCTCAGGCGATGTCCTGGCCGAGGCATACGAATACTACAACTCATACGTCAGCAAGCAGCGCAGAGCCATTTCCAGAGCCTTGAAACGCATCTTCGACCACTGGTTTGAAGTTGCCAATCCCTCGGACAATTACGAGATAGAGCCGCTTGTTTACATCTCCAACAAGTCGGCAGAATCATCCCCCATAAATTCCAAAAAAGCCTGATATGGAACATTTGATTACTCCGGCAGAGGTCGCCAAATATGGCAGACCCATCAGCAAAAATACCGATGAAGACAAGCTCAACGCGTACATCATAGAAGCAGAGCAGATGAACATAAAGCCAGTCCTCGGAGACTCGCTTTTCCTTTCCATCCTTGAAAAAGGAGAAGACGATGAGAAGATTGGTATGCTTCTAAAAGGTGGCACATATCAGTCGGGAGAAAAGATTTACACCTTCGTAGGACTGAAAGCCGCCATGTCCTACTATGTCTATGCCAAATACTTGATGGTCGGCGACTTCAACGCCACCCGCTTCGGCGTGATGATGAAGGAGGATAGTTACTCATCCCATATCTCATCGGCTGAAAGGTCCAACGCTTACAGTGATACGCTGGAGGTCGCCAACTGCTACCTTGAAGATTGTGTCGCATACTGCAAGAGAAACGGTTTGATGTCCGGCAATCCCGGTTCGCAGAAGGCATCAGGCGCAGTGAAAATCAGAAAAATCGGAAAACTTTAATACAACTCACAATGGGATTAAACAACAAGACCAACTTAAAAAGTCAGGCGAGTACCATCCGACATGAGGATCAGGAAGGCCTGAATACTGCTGAAAGGGTCGGTAAAGTCCTGGAGGAGCTGATAGAGTCTGCTGATGCCTCTCTTACGACCGAGACTAACGCAAGAACACAGGCAGATAACAACCTCACTCAACAGTTGACGATAGCCTCGAATACTGCTACCACGGCATATAACGAGGCGAAGGATGCCAAGAGTAAGGCTGTTGCTGCTCAGAACTCTGCCAACGCCGCCCAGTCCACTGCTGACACTGCAAAGGCTACAGCCAATGCCGCCAAAGCTGTAACCGATACTAAGGGTGCCCCTAACGGCATTGCTCCACTCGATGCCAATGCAAAGGTGCCTGCCGCCAATCTGCCCGGATTCGTCGATGATGTCGTAGAGTTTAACGCTATGGTAAGTGGCGTTACTTCGCAAATGGCATCTTCAGTCCATAAATCGACCGACGCAGGTTGCATGGTAGTGTATGACACCGACAACGACGTATTCCTTCTCGCAGTGTCGAAAGTTGCTGTTTCAGATAATACTCAATGGGGAACTATCAAACGCCCCATCAAGAATCTGAATGCCGCCACTCCCGCTGTTGAAGGTGGAACCCTCCAACAGCAAATCAATGTGTCGGATTACTGGCAGATTCAAAACGGTGGCGCAAGCCTCATTCTCACGCAGTTCACATACTACAACAACTGGCTCGACGCTGATGCCTATGGAACAGGCACAGCCGCAGGTCGTGTGCCCGAAGGAGGCAAGATTTACACCTGCACCTCGGACAACAAGACCTTCCGTTGGAGTGGTTCGGAACTCATCACAATCGGCTCGGACCTCGCCCTCGGTCGCACTGCAAGCACCGCTTTCCCCGGAGATGCAGGTAAACAGCTCGAAGAAACGGTAGGCTATCATGGCAACTGGATAACCGATAATACAGACCACATCAGATCCATAGGTATTTTGCCGTGCGATGGTCAGTGGGATGGCAAAGGCACAGCTCCGACATCCGGCGTATGGCTCGTTCCAAGTGAGTCGTATGAAAATGCCGTATGTTTTGAGTCGTATGGCAATACTGACTTCTACGGCTATGCCTCCGAAGACTATAACTGCGATGAACAATATGCTCCCGGCTGGATTTACCGCATCAATGACGGTCTTTTCCGTATTGAGAACAACAAGCTCGTTTCAATAGCTGGCTCGGCTGTCGGTAATACCTACAACGCCACCGTAGAGATACCTCTGCCGACTGGCGAATACTACTCCGACATTCTTGCAGAGACGCAGACCCACAATGTTCTCCAGGCAGTGTTCAACGAAGGTAAGGCGTCGCTTGGTATCACGATAACCTTTGCAATCGGGCAAGGTTCGTGGAAGACCTATCAGTATGTCGGCCCTAACACCACAAGCACCCAGTTCCTCAACGTCAACAACTGGATTGACATGGCAGGAATGTCAGCCGGAGCAGAAGCAATCATCAATGTAGATACTCTGTGCCCCCGCACAGTCGCAGGGTATTATGACAAGAGCAGTGCCATTGACGCAATCCTTCAGAAACAGTCAGCTTCCGGTATCAAGTATGCCAAGAGTGGACTCGTTATCACGTTCCGCACTGGCGATTATATATGGGAAGCCTACCAGTTCACTGGCGAAGTCGCTGACTTCTCCAATAAAGACCTGTGGAAACAGTTCGGAGGAGGTGGTGCTGTCAAGACAGAAGCCGAGCCTGCAAAGGATGGCAAGGATGCCTTCTCCACAGGTGGCGCTTACGATATGCAGCAGGCAGCATTCGACCATCTTGACATCGACCAGGATGCTGAGAACCATATCATCAAAGCCATCAACAAGAAAGGAGATGAAATGGGGCAGTCCATCTCCATCCCAAAGAGCAGCGGAGGCGGCTCGGTGTCTGGCTCATCTCTCAACATCTATCTGGAGAACCCCGCAGTGTATGCCGCCTTCGGCTCTGAAATCTCCGTCCGTGCCGCTATCAAGTCTGTTACCTTCGACGGACAGGGAAGCAACGTGACAGAAGTCCTCGGTGTGATCCGCAGAATGGAAATCATAGATGCTACATCGGGTCTGACCCTTTGGAGCGAAGCTATCAATCAGAATTCATCGACAGGCCCCACGAACTATTCGTTCAAGTATGACTTCACGCCGTACTTCACGGAAGCTGCCGCCCGCGACTTTACCATTGTAGCCTATGACGCAGAAGGCAATGTCAAGAGACGCACCATCACTGTTACCGCAGTCGATGTAACCTGCACATCTGTTCAGACCCTCAACTACACGTCAGGCTCAACCCTCGAAGTCGGAGGCTCCAGTAAGAACTTGCTGATGTATAAGTTCGCCAACAACGTGTCGAAGCTCGGTGTCAAGGTCAAGACTGAACTGTATTACAACGGTCAGTGGAAGACCCTCGGCATTGCCACCATCACGGACAGCTATTCGCACTCCATTTCGATTGACCCGAACAATGTTTTCGGTGGCAATGAGAAACTTGCTCATGGCTCATACCCCATCCGCATATCCGGCGAAGATGTTGCTTCCGGCGTGAAAGGTAACGTGGTGTATTCGTCGATAATGTGTATCGACGCAAGCTCCACACAGCCCATCGTTGCCCTTCGTTATAATGACTTCAACAACGGCACAATCCGTCTGTATGATAACCTCGAAATGGAGGTAGCCGCCTACACTCCCGGCAAGACCTCCACCACCGCAAAGGTATTCATCGACGGTGTTGAAGTTCTCTCAACCGAAATCGGCACCTCGCAGACAGAGATTGTCCGCAAGCAGGTACAGGGATATGCTACCGATGGAACTGACTCAATCTCATTCTACGCCAAGAGTGGAAGCAGTCAGACCAATCCCATCACTGTTACCGTTGTCGGCTCTGCAATCAACGCCATCATCAAGGAAGGCGCATTGTTCGGCTTCGATATGGCAAGTCGATCCAACGCCGAGACCGACCACACCATCAGCAACAACGGCTATACGATGACCGTGGAAGGCTCCAACTGGTCCTCCAATGGTTTCGTCAAGTACCTCGATGAAATGAGCCTCCGCATAGCCGAAAACGTCAAAGCCAAGATACCTTACGCCCCCTTCGGCACAGCAGCCACAGAGCGCACGAATGGTATGGCTTTCCAGTTCGCCTTTGCCACCAACAACATCAAGGACAGCAAAGCCAAGCTGATGGAGTGCTACGACCCCGACAGCGGCGCTGGCTTCTATGTATGCGGCAACGAAGTTGTAGTATTCTGTAAGAATGGTACACCCACACAGATAACCCGCCCCTTCAAGTGTGGAGAAAAGCACACCGTCGGCATTGTTGTCGAACCTTCGAGTATCAGTGTCAAGCGTGGCACCACTGACTACTCAACCATCAAGCTCTACATGGATGGAGAAGAAGTCGGTGCAATCGGCTACATCTCCAACTCCGGAGCAATCCTCAACCAAAAGCAAATCGCTTTCAATGGCACAGACGGAGACTTCTATCTCTACTATGTTCTTGCCTACGACAGCTATTATGAATGGGCGCAGGCGTTCCAGAACTACCTGTGTAAGCTGACCAACACCGATGCAATGATTGAGGAGTACAGCGCTGAGAATGTGCTTGACAATCAGAACCGCCCCTCGATGGACCTTCTCAAAGAGAAAGGCTTCCCTTACTATGTAGTTGTTGCTCCACAGGCTACCTTCGACAGCTTCGATGCCGATATTGACACGAAGACGAACTTCAAGTGTACCCTGTACTACTTCCATCCCACAATGCCGTGGCGTTCCTTCAAGGCTGAGAATGTCCGTTGGCGCCGTCAGGGTACGACCTCCGCAAAGCGCCCGATCAAGAATGACCGTTTCTATCTCCGCAAGGAAAAGAACTGGAAAATCACGGCACTCAATCCAGACTACACCAACGCCGACGCTCTGAAAACCTACGAGCTGTTCAACATCGGCTATGTCCGCGTAGGAGAAAACACCATCCCGGTTGCCATCATCACAGTCAAGGTTGACTACTCCGATTCGTCAATGGCGAATGATTGCGGCGTATGTGATATGATGAACGCTACGTTCCGTTCCCTCGGTTCTGACTACATCACTCCTGCACAGCGAGCCTTCGACGGCACATGGAATAATGGCGATGTTACAGTAACCGGGTTGCAGATGAACCATTCAACTGCCAATCATCCCATCGCCGCCTTCCGTGCCACCACTGACTCGCTCAGTGATGCTTGGTTCCATGCCCGTGGCAACTGGAAGGAAGATAAAGGCGAGCAGGTTGCCCTCGGCTTCCAGAATACCTCTGGATACAACAAAGGATGCCGCAACTACGGGGATTTCGTTGAGTTCTTCGGAAAAGCCACATTCAACGCCGCCGGGAAATTCCAAAGCCAGGAAACACTGGAGGAAATCATGGCTCGCTTCAAGACCACCGAAGGACTTGACACCACCAAGCTCTATCTGCTCTCGCAGTATTGCGGACGCGACTATATCTTCATGCGTTACAGCGGTGGAGAGTGGGCTCGCGCAAATGGCTCAATGAAACAGGAGAACGGCAAATGGAAGATAACCGGGGATGTCCTCAATCCAGTGTCCGGCTTCGAGCTTATTACCTATGACGGCATGGACTGGTTCATGGGTGTAAGTTCCATCGACGATATGATGGCTCCTGTTACCACGCAGTCCTCATGGGTGTCGAAACTCAACCTCGGACAGCCGACCTATCCGGCATGGACTCAGTATTTTGAGTGCATGGTTGATGACGACCAGTTACAGGAAGACCTCGCTATGGGTCGCAAGGTTCCTTATGACCTCTATAACGTCCTCAAATTCTGTGATTCGTGCGATTACTCCAAGGCTGCACTCTCATCCACATGGCAAGGCATCTGGAAACAAAACGCCTGGAAGTATATGAGCATTCAGTCGCTCCTTGCTTACTATACGTTCACTGACTATCTCGCTGCCGTTGACCAACAGGCGAAGAATATGCAGCCGATGTTCTTCCTTGAAGATGGTTGCTGGGTGGAGAACGGTATCTATCATTCCCCCTCGGCAATGGAGCCAGTGCGTATGTACTTCAACAAAGTGTACGACTGCGATACCTGCAACGGTAAGGACAATGACGGTGGCAACACCATCCCGGCAGAACTTGACCCAGCAGAGGACAACAAGTGTTATGCCGGACGTGGCTCAATCCTTTGGAACGACCTCCGTCGCTGCGAGAATCAGGAAATGGTTTCCGATGCTAACAGCAACACCCTCACACTCCCCGGTGTCGTAGCAACGATGCGTAACCTCCCCGAAGTCAATGGCATCGGCGCAGGTCCCTTCTCCCCGAAAGGTGCCCTCTACTATTTCGTTCAGAACCGCATTGCATTCTGGCCGAAAGTAGTCTGCACCTTCGATTGCGAGCGCAAATATATCTCGTACTCGCCGCTGTATAATGACATCTACTACTACGCCCTGCATGGTTCGGGTCGTCAGGCTCTCCCTCGCTTTATAGAACAGCGTTGGAGAATCCGTGACGGCTACTATCAGACAGGCGACTTCAAGGATGCAAGCCACGTCCTCGGCGGTCGTGTCGGTGCCAAGACTGGTGCCGTGATCAAGTTCAAAGCCGCTAAAGACGGATACTTCGGTATCGGTAACGATGGTGGTAATGTAACCCAGGGTATGTATCTGAAAGCCGGAGAGGAAGGTATCTTTACCAACTTCCAGCATGGAGATAACATCCTGCTATACATCTATCAGGCAGACCAGATGAGCGAGATTGACCTCTCGCAGATTTCGCTCGACCCGAACTTCCAGTTCTCCATCATGAAACTGGCGGAGAAGATTGTGATTGGCTCCACCAACCACCGCACCTCGTGGAATCTGTCGCCGGGTAATACTGGCTACCTCACAAACATGAACCTCGGTGAGCTCCCGTTCTTGAAGCATCTCGACGTGCGCACCACGGAAGTTACCACCATCAATGCCTCAAAGTGCCCCCGACTTGAAACAGTCCTTGCCTCCGGCTCCGACCTCACGTCAATTACTACTGCTGAGACTTCGCCACTTTCAACACTGGAGCTTCCTGCTTCAATGACGGAGCTTAATTTCGTCAACCTCCCCAAGCTGACCTATCCCGGCGGTCTGACAATCGCAGGTATGTCGAATGTCAACAGGCTCATGCTCTCCGGCTGTCCTAACATTGACCCGATGTCGCTCATCAACGGCATTGTAACAGCCTCCAGCCTCCGCTACCTCCGACTGCCCGATGTCAACATCACGGCACCCTCATCCATCCTCCAGGCAATCAAGAACAGCGGTGCTATCGGTCTTGACCCCACAGGCTCCGCCTATGAGGAAAGCGGCAAGTGTTCCGGTGTTACTGGTCGCTGGATCATGGAAGACCTCATCAGCGAGACACAGCTTTCGGAGTTTGCCGCATACTTCCCCCAGTTGACCATCTACAACTCGCAGTATTCCTGTGTATGCTTCGATGATACTGATGATGACTGCTACAACATCACGAATCTCGACAATGGCACAAGCAAAGAAGACTACGAGCCTTCGGGACATTTCTTGAGAATATTCGAGAACGCCCATCCTTACAAGACCACCTACGACAGCAGAGAAGCCAAACTCCGTGCCCTCCAGATTTCAGATGCCAACTATAATCTTATGGCAGACGGTAGTGAATACGACCCGACCGATCAGGCAGGCGAAGGATTTGACATCATGCTCGGTTTCGGTCTGTACTGGTACAAGGGCGTGAATGACTTCAAGAATCAGAAAAAGTACCTGTTCTCTTGCAGCTATACGACAAAGCCACTGTCAACCGCTACGAAGATCAATCGCAAGAAGCTCTCCGATATTCTTGTGCAAGCCTTCTCCTGTGTATATACCTCCAACAACGGTACTGCACTCGCCAATGGCGATGACTACGAATTGACAGACAATGCCAACATGAATGTCTATCAGCTCGATGTCGAAGGCATGAAGCAGGTACGCTGGCCCGGACTCAACAACGCCCAGATTGGAGCTGTATTCGTTGATGCTGACAACAAGGTTGTAGGCACGTTCAATATGGCAGTCAGTCACTCGCTGTTCGATTTTACCTATGGAGATTATGTGTTCTGTAATGTCCCCAGCGGTTCCAAGAAGATTGTTTTCACATCGCCTACTGGCTTTGATGACCTCGAAGCCATTGCTGTCGATAGTGCCGCAATCGAAGCAATAGAACCCGATTGGGTGTGGGTGCCTATGCGCTTCGTCGGCATCTACGGTATGAGTGTCGATGCACTGATGCGTCCTCGCTCTATCAGTGGAGTCCGTACCCGTACTGGTACTGGAACATCATCCACCAACCCCGATTGGAAGTACGACAGCGAGGGCAACATCACAAACGCCTCGGTGCCGACCTCTACGATGAACTACACCTATGCCGATATACTCAATCTCATTGAAATGCGTGGTAAAGGCTACCACGGTATCAGCTATGAGATAAGCAAGGACATCGCCAACCTCGTAATGGCTCTCACAGGAACCCGCGACATTCAGGCGTATGCCGGATATGGATGTGGCTCGCAGTACACCACCGGACAGAACAATTTCAATACCTATGGCAAGGTAACGAGAAAGTATTCCGGCTCAAACATCGGCAACATCATCTTCGGTATTCAGAATTTCGTCGGATGTAACTGGGAAATCATGGACCTCATAGCCGCCAACGTGCCGTCATTCGCCCAATTCAAGAAGGACCATCGTGTAGCCACAAGCTCGTACCCGATAGATGCGAAATATCATGTAGTCCGCAACTATCAGACGAAAGAGGAAAGTGTAATTCAGGGACTCAATATGTCCGGCTACTGCATAGGACGTGTCAAGTTCGGACGATACTGCGATATAATCGCTTCTCGTCTAACCACAGACAACAGCAAGTGGAATAAGAACTACTCTGATTGTCAGTATTACACCCATGACCGTGGCCGTTGTGTTGGTCGCTCGAATAGCTATGCGTATGCGGGTGGCGGTCTCGTTTACTCGTTTGCGGTTAGCGCCTCGTCGGGCTCGTACGCGTACTACGGCTCTCGGCTCGCCTTCAGCGGAATATACGAAATAGTAGTAACCTCGGAAAGCGTTGCCAGCGAATAACGAAAAGCGTCGCTTCGGTTTCGGGCAACAAAGCCCGGAGCCGAAGCCCCCTCTTGAATAGAACATGGATGACTCTCATAACATAAGTCAGACAAAAAAGGTAGATGGTCCCTGTGGCCGTTGTGTTGGTCGCTCGAATAACAATGCGAATGCGAATGGCGGTCTCGTTTACTCGAATGCGAATAACGCCTCGTCGAACTCGAACGCGAACAACGGCTCTCGGCTCAACTTAGGGAACACATCGGACGAAAATGTTTCGCCCGGTGTAAATCGTCACACTGCACACCATCACGGGTTGGTGGATAGCAAGAGGCGAGGGACCAGAGCCTCGGCAAAAGCAGACGAAAGTCTGGAAAGCGGAAACATCACGAATGTGCCTGAAGGCGCAATGTCTGACCTCCCGTTTGATGATGGCTCTTTCGATGAGTTTGCCATATTGCCGGAACAGATGTACCCGGTTGACAACCTCATCTCCGAAATCATAGACGAGAAGAACCTGTCAGACAGCTTTGATTATGTTATCAGCCATCTTGAACACAAACAGCAGCGCGAAAAGTATTGGCCCAAGAAAGACAGATATATCCGTAGTTTTCGCCGGCGGGTCGCCGATGGCTCTTATAGACTGCGTAGGGAAGCTGTAAGGGAGATTACCGTGCATGACGGACCAAAAGACAGAGTGGTACAAGTGACCACTGTGTTCGACCGATTCGGCTGTCATAGCATCATGGTAGTCGTTGAAAAGTACACCTATCCGACCCTTATTAAAAACGCTGCCGCCAGTGTCAAAGGACGTGGTATGCACTGGCTGCATTGCATCATCCATGAGGATATAATAAACGTGCCGGATCTTTGCAAGTATTATTGCCAGACCGACATCAACAAGTTCTATGACAACATAGATCAAGACTTGATGAAGCTGGAGATTCGCAGATACATCGGCGACCCGATGTTGTTGCCGATGCTCGATGACTTCATCACTCTTACCGAAAGAGGTTTGTCGAAAGGACTTCGTTCCAGTCAGGTCTTTGCCAACCTGTATATGTCTCCGATAGATTGGAAAATGATTCTGATTTGTGAGAGATATGTGCTTGAAAAGGAGGATGGAGAACTGGATCTCCGGTTTCTTTATGCCCGATACATGGATGATTCCTACTGGTGGAGCGATGACAAGAAGCTCCTTTGGATGATGTTCAACGTGTATCAGTCAGAATGTGCCAAGAGAAAACTTTCAATCAAACCATCCTACGCAGTAAGACCATTGTCAGAAGGCTTCGACGCTCTTGGCTATGTTGACTTCGGCACTCATATCCGGCTCCGCAAACGCATCAAGCAAAACTTCGCCAGGAAGATGTCTCGAATCAAAAGCAGGAAACGCCGTCAGGAACTCATTGGCTCATTCAAAGGCATGGCAAAGTACAGCGACAGTCAAAATCTATATAAAATATTAACAGGACAACACATGGCAAAATTTAATGAGATTAATCTTCCGTCCTACACTCCAGCAGACGGCAAGAAACGGTTCAACTGCGCAGCGATGCAACTCTGCCAGATAGCCAACCGCCCCATTCAAATCCTCTCGGTCGAGACCGATGTTCAGACCAAGTACGGACTGAGACACCTCGCCAAGTTCAGATTCTCCGGGGACACAGCCGAGTACAAGTTCTTCACTGACTGCAAGGAGATGAAGTTTCATCTCGAAAACATGAAAATCCTTCTTGAACAGATGGAGGATGACGACACTGTTCAGGACAGATTCATAGAGACAACCATCAAGCAGGTGCCCGGCAGTGGTGCCCTGCGTATCTACGAATTTACTTAATCCTCACAAGACAATGGAAAAAAGATATGGCGCATCAGGCCCGCAGAACGGTCTTGAAAAGATAGGCACCAACAGATGGGCAGTGTTTTACGGCTTCGGCAAAGATTCAGAGGATGCTGAGACTGGCTACAACTGGTATCAGACCTACAACCATCGCCCGACGCTCGATGAAATCAAAGCCGACATCGTTGCCGTCATAAAAGAAGAAAGTGAGTATCGCCTTAGATATGGCATCAAGTGGAACGGCTACACAGTAGAGTATTCCGAAACCTTGAAGACTGACCTCATAGGCATTCTCGTCGGATTGCAGGGTGGTATTATGTCGTTCCCGCAGAAGATAAACCTCGGTTCCAATGCCGACGGCACTCCGAATACCTACACGTTCAACTCCATCGAAGAACTTGGCAGCCTTGCCGCACTTGTTGGTAGCCACAGGGGAACTTGCAGCGATGAAGAATGGACTGCCATCAATGCCCTCGGAGATATGGAAGATTACATAGAAGTCCAGTAATCCTATGTTTTCCCTCATCTCTGTCTGCCTGTCCGCATTGATCCTGTTGGTCTATGTCGTAGTCTTCGTTTCCTTCCACGGATTGCCGGAGAGTGTTAGTGATAGTTACTACTGTATCAAGCACAAGTGGATGTTCTCGTTGATTGTAGCCGTATGCGGAGCATTGCTTCTCATCCCCTGGCTCACTCTCAACGACGACTTCCAATGCTTTGCTTTCCTGTCAGTCGCCTCGCTAATGTTCATAGCCGCATCTCCGGCGTTCAAGGAAGGGCTGACGCGAAGCGTCCACATCGGAGCGTCCGTAGTGATGTTTGCCGGAGCAATCCTCTGGGAAGCGTTCTGCGGCGGATTATGGATGCCGCTGGTACTCGGTATCATCCTCGCCCTCTTAATGCGAAGAAACGCCGTCTTTTGGCTCGAAATCGGGTTGTTTACTGAAGTGTACGCTACCCTCATTGTGAAGTTGTTCTGATTATTCATTCTTAGGTAGGAATGGAGACGTCGCTTTCGTGGCGCGCCTCCATTTTTTTTAGATGTATTGTGTCTATGATAACTGCCCGTTGATGCATATAAAATAATGCGCAATGCTCTAAAAATAAATGAGTTATGATTTTCGCATATCAAAACTAATGATTAACTTTACATCGTAAAAATAAAACATAACACCTCAAAGTTAAAGAAGATGAAATGTAGATGGAACCTTGAAGTCGCCGACACAAAGCAGATAATGGGCGGCTTCCTCGAACTCACACAGGAGATGACCGAAAAGCAGATGATTGCTTATGCCCGCAAGATAGCCCATGAGTTTCTTGCCAACAATAATGACATAGAGAAATATGGTATCTGGGCCGAAGAAGATGGAAACGAAGACCATTCATTCCACATCGAAGCCAGTCGCCACTGGAATGGAGGCATCGAATTTATGGTATATGACTCACAGAAAAATGAAATCATCATAGATACCTGCCGGGACAGACTTGAAAGAGAACGCAAAAAGTATGATGAAGAAATGCGTAAATTTGAAGAATCCCTGCGCTCTTTGTAATAAAAATGGCACCGGGAGCCGCCCGAACCATCAGGAGAATCCCGGTGCCCGGACTGGCAGGGCGAAGATGTCGTTACATCGACAACATCACATCGCCCAACTGGAGTGCAACGATGGAGAAGTAGCTCTCATACTCACTCTCGCCGGCTGGGGTGCTTGCCCTTCGCCAATGGAAATCATGCCAGTATTTGAGTATGCCCCATTTCGGATTGTCCGAAAGCTCAGAAGTGACAGCAGTGCCATCGAAGCACTCATCCATCGTAGGGAGGTCGCTTTCGCCAGTAATCTCATTGACGAGGCGATAGGTTGCGAGTGTCGCGTAGGCGAGCCAGTCGCAAACCATGATTCTTGTGTCGCAGAGAGCAAGCTCATAGAGTCTGTCGATGATCTTCTCCGCGCACGCCGACATCAGGTCGGGGTCTTTGAATTTTACCATAGTAGTGGTGGTATAAAGTTGAACATACACGGAGTTGATGGAAGTTCCATATCTCCGATGCAATTACAACCAACTGGAGAAATTATGTCAGGATTACTTGATGATGATAGCGGCGCAACATCATCCCAAAACGCCATCGGAAAAGCGGTAGCAAAATGTCAGCAGTCCTTCGTCCGGCACCTCGAAAAAATGTTCAAAAATGGAGCGAGTAACCACGGTAGGTATCCACGACAAGTAACCACGACAGCTAACCACGAGAGGGCATTTGTAATGACTGCAATATCAATGAATTACAAATGCGTTTCAAAAGTTGCTAACCACGACAGCCCCCAAATAGGCAGTAGCAAAATGCCACCAACCACGACAGCTAACCACGAGAGAACGTTTGTAATGTTTGTAATATCAACGAATTACAGCGGTGTCATTTTGTAAGCTAACCACGATGGCTAACCACGGCGCGACCAAAATTTGCCCTCTGAAAATGACCCTTAGTAGTATATTATATATAATAATCTTAGAGATAAATAATATTATACTCTACTGGGGGAGATACGCGCACGCGAGCGCATACGCGCGATGCAGTCGGTTTTTTGTGCCAGTCAAAAAAAATCATATCAGGAAGAAAATTTTTTGATTTATGGCTTTGTCAATCCAACATAAATGACTAACTTCGCATCGTTAAAATCACTTACCAACAGGTAAGAGATACTATCGCAAATAAAGATTTTTACTAAAGACCGAAAGAAGATGAAAAATCCCCCAAAGACCCTATCCGGGGACAGCCCGGAACCCACGCCGTCTGCAACAAGCACCGACAGCCACGATGGTAGCACTCGCTAACATCATCCCAATCGGGAAGGCATAGCCTCCCATCACTTCACAGCCCAACGGCTCAAATGCAAATAAAGAAAACCTAAACGAAAGATGACCGAGAAAACATTCCTCAAAATCATGAACGGCTACATGGTCGTTCTCGCAGTCCTCATGTTTCTGTGCATGACGACGTTCTGCGTTTACCACCTGTTCGCAGGACACTTTAACCTGTTTACCCTCGCTGCCTTCGGCACGATGTGGTATCTCTCATTCAAGTTCGTCCACTGGTCTGTTGCGGACTACAAGAAAGACGCATCAAACTCCTAAACCCGAAAAGACATGGAAAGTAACAACTCACTGGTTGCGTTTGTAAGTAACGCCAGCCTCACGAAAGAGGCACAGGGCAACCTCGCTGAAAGCCTCGTTGCCCAAGTAACAGACGGCAAAGTAGATGCCGTTGCAGCATTCGTTCAGATCAAGGCTATTGCCGAAGTCTGTGAACAATTCCTAAAGAACCAAGCCGTCAGCGAAGCCGTTCAGTCGGCAGTGGTAGTCCGTGGCAAGGATGCCGCATTCGGAGGTGCAAAGGTTGGAGTCTCCAACTCTACACGCTACGACTACGCATCAAGCGGCGACCCCCAGTATCTCGACCTCATCAAGCGGAAGGAGAGCATTGCGAGCCAGTTGAAGGCCCGCGAGATGTATCTCAAAGCAATCACGGACGAGCAGACCATCGTTGATCGCGAGACCGGGGCAATCGTTACCATCGTTCCCCCTACAAAGACAGTCTCACAGTCGTTGAGAGTAACTTTCGACAAAGCATAAGAGCTGACAGATGTCAGACTCGTTCTCTGCGCCCCTCACTCGCCGGAGTAACATCCGGCGGGTGTTTTTCAGGAAACCCGCAAAACATCATCCCTTCGCAAAATGAACAAGGAAAAGACAAAGAAGGTCGTCCGCAAAGAATTTGAGATTAAGCCTCTCTCGGATGACTTTGTTATGCCTATAAAGGCAAAGAAATGTAGCATCGGCTACGACCTCACAGTGCCGCGTGATATCCGCATCCCTGCACACAGCCGAGTAAAGATCCCGATGGATTTCGCCATCAATCTCCCCAATGGCACCGAAGCCAAGATTGAGCCGCGTAGCGGTTGTTCCCTTCATGGTATGGTAGGCTACGGAGCAAAAAAGAGAAAGCTGAAATTGTTAGGCTTTATCCCGGTATGGAAGAAGTTCTACGGCCGACAGACCTTCGACGCCGATGTGATGGTCGGCAAGATAGACCCCAACTACACAGATAACGTCCATGTGCTGTTGAAGAACAACGACGTTGAGTTTACCATCAAAGCCGGAACCCGCATCGCACAGATGACGTTCTACTACACGACCTCTCCATTCTTCCGCATTGTCGAAGAACTCTCCTGTAAGAGCAGAGGCGGTGGTTTCAGCAGTTCCGGTCTATACAAGATAGAGCCTGCCCGTCAGAAGCACACCCCTGTAACAAAAGAAGATGAAGCGGTAGTCGCGGAAGCAGACATCACGTCGCCCGAACCGCAATCCGCCCCATCTGTAAATAACGAATAACGACTGGTAAGGTCTTTCATTACAACAATAGCATCATCTTTTCGACTTTAGGTTGCAACCCCATTCCATTGAACATTGCTGTTCAGTCGAATGGGGTTGCTTTGTGTGAACCATTCGCCTGTGTATTACTAATTTTGGACCAAGAACTAAAGACGAACATGAAGATAATGAAAGACAAAGTTTATCATCTCGTCGCTTGCGCCGTCATCTCCTTTGCGATAGCAAGCGTAGTAGCAAATACCTGCGCTCTTGTATTCCCCTCATGTATGGCTGGCTTCCTCGGAGGTATTGCCTGCGGTGCCGGGAAGGAGTACGGGGACAGCAATGCAAAAGGCAACTCATGGAGTTGGTCTGATATGCTGTATGACGTAATTGGTGCCGCCATCGGTTGCCTCGGCGGTCTGGTCGCACTCTTAATCTGATCAAGAATGGAACAGACCAATTATGCCGCCACCATTTTGAGCATCGTCGGAGTTACGTTGCTCGAATTTTATGAGCCACTTCTTCCGTGGCTGTTATTCGCTTTCATGCTCATTCTTTCGGACCTGCGTTTTGGCATTCTCGCATCAAAGAAGCGTGGAGAAGAAATCCGTCATAGCCGTATGTGGAGGAGAACCTTCAACAAGGCAATGGATTATGTATGCTGGGTAACTCTCGCCGGATTATGTAGCCGCTCCATCGGAGTTGTCTTCGGCATACCTGTCGTTTCGATGGGTTTGCTTATCATCATCTATGGCATCGAGATTTCGTCCTGCGTCAACAATTACTTCGTTTACAAGGGCATTAAGAAGAAATTTAATTTTTGGAAGCTCTTGAACCGCCCGGAGGTAGAGAATGCAATCGAAGAAGAAGATGTCAAATCTGAAAAGTAAAATCACATGGAAAAGAAGAAATCAAGATTTGTCATACTCATTGACAACGGGCATGGCAATGACACCAAGGGTAAAAGAAGCCCTGCCGAACCCGACTATCCCCAGGGAGGTCGTCTGCTCGAATACAAGTATGCTCGTGAGATTGCATCCGCAGTCCAAAGTCAGCTTGTGTCGCTTTGCTATGATGCCCGCCTACTCGTGCCGGAAACCAACGATGTGTCGTTGACCGAGAGAGCCCGCAGAGCCAACCTCGTCTGTGCAAAGGAAGGCTCCATGAATGTAATCCTCATTTCCATCCACTGCAATGCCGCCGGAAACGGTCAATGGCTCAACGCACGGGGATGGTCTGCATTCACGAGCCGAGGCACCACAAGAGCCGATGCCATCGCCAACTTCCTGTATGCCGAAGCTGAACGCCAGTTCGTCGGCCACCAAATCAGGAAGGACATGAGCGACGGTGATCCTGACTGGGAAGAAGGCTTCTATATTCTCCGCAAGACCGTCTGCCCGGCAGTCCTTACGGAGAACTTCTTCCAAGACAACAAGGACGATGTGGAGTATCTGCTTTCCGCAGAAGGTCGCTCCGCAATCATCGCCACCCATGTCAATGGTATCGTCAACTATATCAACGCTCAAAAGTAAGGTGCAATGAAAAAGTTCTTTTACTGGATTCTGGTAGCCTTCCTACTTGTAGCCCTCGCAGTCGAGGACTATGAGCGCAGGCACCCGGAGCCGCCCACCCAGTCCGAGGTAGTCGATTCCATCACTACCACGGAAGTCAAGCCGGACACTGCTCCTGTCCCCAGGGACAGTGTTGTGTTGCGGTATCAGTATGTAGAGATACCGTTGACACCTCCTCCCGAGGATGGCGTAGTAACGCCGAACAGCTTTGTCGTTAGAGATAGCATAACGGATGAAGTCAAGGTTGAAAAGCTCGGAAATGACAGCGTTTCAATATCCATCCCCATCACGCAGAGCCGTTACGAGACAGAGGATTACAGAGCCTATGTTAGTGGCTACAAAGCAAGATTAGATAGTATCTTTATCACATCAAGGCAAACGGTAGTAAGAATCCGCGACCCCGCTAAAAAGAAAAGATTCTCTATCGGAATACAGGCAGGCTACGGAATGACCCCGAAAGGATTTCAGCCATATCTCGGCTTAGGGGTGTCCGTCAACCTGTTCAACTTCTGAAAAGGTAAAAAAGATTGTTTATACATCTTCTTTGAATTTAAGGTTCGACGACGTGTTGCCTGTGAAGGTAGCACGTCATTGTTTTTGCCTCATTCCAACGGCATAAGTTAGCAAAAGTTAAACTTGCGATAGCTCTGAAATTTCAAGCGTAATGCTCTTAAAATAAATGAGTTATGATTTTCGCATATCATATATAATGGCTAACTTTACATCGTAAAAATAAAACATAAACCCTTAAAGATTAAGAAGATGGAAAAGACCGAAATCCTCCTAAAGATAGAAGCTCTGAAAGCAGTGCTCAAAAATGCTGATGACCTCATCTATGAACTCCACGGGGTCGTTCTTGAAAAAGCATTTGCATCAAGAGAAGCAATGTTTGGATGCCTGGATAAAGGCAAGGACATAGACAAAGCTGAATACTCAAGTGTATGCCAGGAGAACGCTTACTATGAGAACATGG
>Ga0209694_1001537_pt1 | contig 24495 bp, 18 predicted proteins | sample GluameincwithD2O_FD_187499 | JGI IMG/M metagenome (GOLD analysis project Ga0209694, IMG submission 187499) | Mouse cecum microbial communities from Vienna, Austria - Glucosamine amended microcosms incubated with D2O (SPAdes) (version 2) | ecosystem: Host-associated > Mammals > Digestive system >... | reverse complement strand
TCCACGCACTACATTCCATTGCTGACACGGCCTGGAAAAACGGACAATCTCCTCTCGATGCTATATTGGCGCTCGTCTAAACTGACGGGCTATATCTTCGCATCCTTTGTTTTCGCTGAATAGTTACAGCAAAGGCTGTTGAGGAGAACGAGATGCTTCCACAGATAGAAGCTATCGAAGGTACAAATGACGAGGACACTTCTTCTATAGAAGAAGGAAAACGGGAGGCTAGCAATATTGTTACCATCACTTATGGAACAGGTATGCCAATAGATGTAATCTTCAATTTTGTTCGAAAAGACTACGAAAACGAAGGTTATAACGACGCTCTGATAAGCACAGACCCTACATACAAGTCAACCAAGGAGGGTATGATACGTAACGACCTTAAAACGTTGTTTACCCAGGTAACGCTTAAATATAAGAACGACATCCGTATGTTGGATGTTGAAATCGACAATTACAAACAAGCGTGTCTTTTCTCAAGCGTGTCTGCCATGGAGTCACGTCGCTCTACTTTCGAAGAGCATCTTGGCAAAATCAGAGAGATGGAATCTCAATTGGACAATGATGCCCCCCGAATGATGATAATGATAGAATCATATCGTAGAGGTTTCTTAAAGGGAATGGCAGCCAAAGCCGGAAGTATCATATGTGCTTAAACATCTAAAAAACTTTTGTGTATGAAATCATTAAAAGAAATTGGATGTTCATTGATTGGATGGAATCCGGCAATTCTCAAAGAGTGTGGCGAAGCCAGTCAACGACAATTTAGGAAATTGCTATCAGCAATATGTATTATGATGGTTCTTTGGGGAACTATAGGATATTGCTTTGCAGAAAGATATATTGGTATAGAATCTATTCCTTTCAAATTACTTGTTGTAGTAGCATTTATGTTTATCATATTGTGCGTTGAAAGGGTAATTATCCTCACTGTAGGTAAAGCCAGACTCATGACTGTCATGAGAGTTATGATGGCATTGTGCATGGCTGTACTCGGATCTTGTATTTTCGACCAGATAATATTTAGTAATGATATTCAACAAACAATACAAGAGCGGCGCGAAGAGAAAATAATCTCAACTATAGATAAACGGTTGTCAATGTATGACACTGATATAAAGCGAATCAATGCCGCCATAGACTCAATAAGCAAAGTCAATGATGCACTTTATCGGGAACTTGAAGCTAAACCAACAACAACGATAACCACAGTGTCAACAAGTCAGCAGGTAGCTGGTATTGATGCTAATGGTAAACCCATCAAAACAAATGTACAAAGTGTAAACAAGACTGTTGTTCCTAATCCAAGAGCAGAGCAAGCAAAAGGCAATGAAGAACAACTGAAGATATACAATGCCCAATTAGACGAATTAAGAAACGATAAAAAGAACATTGATAAGACCGTCCGTGAGGATTTTTCAAAACGGCCAACGGGATTCATCGAAGAATTGGAAGCGACACTGGCTGTTGTGTCTCAAAGTCCGGTATCTCTCACTTTCTACATTATACTATTTATGTTCCTGACGTTCTTGGAATTGTTCGTACTAACTATTAAAACTGGCGACAGCAAATGTGACTACGAACTCATAGTAGAACATCAGTTGGAATTGAAGAAAAATGTAATGCTAAACACTGAAAATACATTAAAGAAATAAAATCATGAACAATTACAACAACATCAACATCACTCCAGCTCTTATCAAAAAGGCTTTGTGGGGTGTGGCGGCAATCGCAATCATTTCAGTAGGCATGGCTTTCGTCCGTCCGTGGTACAATGTATGGTGTCAAGAGATGGAAGGTAAGGCCGAGTTTGCCAAGGCGGAACAAAACCGCAAAATCAAGATAGAGGAGGCAAAGGCTAATCTCGAAGCTGAAAAGCTAAATGCTCAAGCTGAGATTGAACGTGCCAAGGGTGCAGCCGAGGCTATACGTATCGAGAACAGCAGTATCACACCTACCTATATTCAATATCTGTGGGTGCGCCAACAATCAGACCTGAGCAACAAAACAGTAATCTATGTGCCGACAGAGACAAACCTGCCCATTCTTGAATCAACGAGGATGAATCAAATTCAGAAAGAAACAACAACCCCTTAAAATCATATCTACTATGCGCCCAAACATTTTTGTATTACTATTGGCTCTGTGCTCAACTTCTGTTTGGGCGCAGAAGTCCAACAGACCTGACAGCTATAATTATACTCGTGGAATAGAGGCTATCCAGAACAACAATGCCGATGAAGCACTTGAATATCTCAACAAAGAAATTCAAGAGCATCCCGACAATGGATATGCCTATTCTTACCTGTCATTACTCCGACTCTATCGTGAAGAGTATGGTCAGGCTCTGACTGCTGCAAATGTTGCAACCAAGAAAATTCCATCAAAAGATAAAGAATATGTATCATTTGCTTACGCTACAAGAGCCAAAGTTAACCTGTGTCTTGAGGATACACTTAAGGCGTTCAAAGATTATACTGCGGCAATCAATGCGACACCTGATGATACGAGGTTATATGAAGCGAGAGCACAAATCTACTATGAGCAGAGCAAATACGACCTTGCCAATGCAGATTATAGAAAAATAATTTCTTTGGACGAAGGAGATGTAATGGGCTATATGGGTATCGGACGTAATGCCAACGCTCAGAAACGATGGGATGAAGCTATTTCTCAATTTGACTATGTAATTAAACTGGCTTCGGAGTATTCTTCGGGCTATTCGTTCAGGGCGGAAAGTTATATCGGTAAGAAACAATATGATAAGGCTGTAGATGATGTAATCACAGCACTATCCATTGATGGCGATAATAAGGCTTTCTACCTAATGCAGCAGTTGGCAGATTCGGCATTTGTATTGACAAACAATAAACTGAAAGTACAAACAGCTAAAGAGCCGAATGAAAGTTCCTGGCCATACTTCATCGGAGTAGTCAACGAACGTCAGAATAAATATCAATATGCAATAGATGCATACAAAAATTCATTATCAAAGGATAACAATCCCATTACCGCATATCGTATAGCAAACTGCTATGACGATTTAGGAAACTATGAGAGTGCTCTCGCATATTGTGAGCAGGCTATCAGTTTGGATTCTACGGATACAGACTATATCTTTCAGAAGGCAAATATTCTGAATAATGCCGGACGGTCTAAGGAAGCGATAGAATGTATGAACATCTATTTGGAAAAGAATCCGGAAGAAGGTTTTGGATATTATCGTCGCGGTTGGTTTAAAGATCATTCCGGAGATATTGATGGAGCTATAGAAGACTATACCATGTGTATTACCTTGATGCCTGAATATGCATACTGCTACCTTAATCGTGGAGTGCTATATCGGTTAAAAGGAGAAACGAAATTGGCAGAGGAAGACTTTCATCAAGTCATAGAACGTGACACCATTGCCGATGAAATTGAGTGTGCACACTATGCCTATTACTATATGGGGAACAAGGACAAAGCCGTATCGCTCATAAATAATCTAATTGAAAAAGACGGTAAGAGTAATTATTATGATGCAGCGTGTCTGTATTCCATTATGGGCGAAAAAGAAAAGTCAATCGGATACCTACGCAAAGCGTTGGAAACGGGTTTCAGAAGATTTGCCCATATCAAACGAGATAGAGACCTGAATAATATACGCAACGAGAAAGGCTATACTGATCTGCTGAATGAGTTTGAAGAAAAGCATCGTCAAGAGGTTTCATCTGATAGCAGCGACTCAGAATCTTTCGAAGAAACGACCGAGGAAATACCATTCTCAAAGGAAGGTGACATGTGCAAAGTAAAGTGTGCTATCAACGGATTGCCGCTACATTTTATCTTTGATACCGGATCTTCCAATGTAAGCCTATCATCCGTTGAAGCCACTTTTATGGTTAAAAATGGTTATCTATCTGCATCGGATGTCGTTGGCAAACAACACTTCCTTACAGCCAGTGGAGAGGTTTCGGAGGGTACGGTTATCAATCTCCGTGAAGTAAAATGCGGCAATCTACATCTTGACAACATAAAGGCATCTGTTGTTCGTAACCAATCAGCCCCATTGTTGTTGGGACAGAGCGTGTTGAATAAACTTGGCAAGATTGAGATAGATAATGACAAGAGAAACTTAAAAATTACATACAAACTAAAAAAGTAGCAGTTTATGAAAGAAAAGCATTTAACAGGCTTGACCGATGCCCAAGTGCTCGAAAGCCGAAAGAAACATGGTGCCAACATCTTGACACCGCCCGAGAAAGATCCGTTGTGGAAGCAATTTCTTGAAAAGTTTGGCGACCCGCTAATCATTATCCTAATGATTGCCGGGGCTTTATCCATCGGGATTTCATTTTATGAATATTTCGGTCTTGGACAAAGTGCGGAAGTGTTTTTTGAACCTGCCGGTATATTTGTAGCGATTCTTTTGGCTACAGGTTTGGCTTTCTACTTTGAGTTACAGGCAGACAAGGAGTTTACCATACTCAATCAGGTAAACGATGATGAGCCGGTTGAGGTTATCCGTAATGGAAATGCCACTCAGATTTCTCGTAAGGATGTGGTCGTTGGGGACATCGTAATACTAAATACCGGTGAGGAAGTTGCCGCTGATGGCGAATTGATAGAGGCTGTACAGCTCCATTTGGACGAATCCACATTGACCGGTGAACCGGTATGTGGTAAAAGTGTAAATGAAGAAGACTTTGACAAGAATGCCACTTATCCCACCAATCATGTGATGAAAGGCACTAAGGTGATGGAAGGTCATGGTAAGTTCCGGGTGCTTTCTGTTGGTGATAACACTGAACAAGGTAAGGTGTTCGAAGCCGCACAGATTGATGATAGTGTAAAGACCCCGCTCAACGAACAGCTTGATGGCTTGAGCGACTGGATTACAAAATTGAGTTACGGCTTCGCCGCTGTCATAGTCATTGCCCGTATTGTAGTATATTTCGTATCCAACGGAATGGATTGCTTCGGCTCAATGGAACAGGCTGCACCATTCATCGCCTATGTACTTCAGACCTTAATGATTGCCGTAACACTGGTTGTTGTTGCCGTACCAGAAGGTCTGCCGATGGCCGTAACACTGTCTCTTGCTTATTCTATGCGTCGAATGCTCAAGACCAACAACCTCGTGCGTAAAATGCACGCCTGCGAAACGATGGGTGCGACAACCGTTATATGTACCGATAAAACGGGTACGCTGACACAGAATCAGATGAAGGTAGATGAGATTAAGGTATATGCCAAAGACATTGCAGAGTCAGTCATCTACGAAGGCTTGGCAGTAAACTCTACAGCCTCTATCGACTCATCTGATTCTAAGAAGCCACAGGTGCTTGGCAATCCTACCGAAGGAGCTTTGTTGCTATGGCTCAACAGTAATGACGTTGACTACCGCACTATCCGCGAAACGACCAAAGAAGTGGAAGAGCTACCTTTCTCTACCGAACACAAATATATGGCTACAGTCGTTGAGTCAGCTGCATTGCAAGGCAAGCGTGTTCTCTATGTAAAGGGTGCACCTGAAATTATCTTTGCTCTCTGCAAAACATCGGATGTAGATAAGCAGGTCGTTGACAAACAACTCTTAGCATATCAAAATCGTGCAATGCGTACACTTGGTTTCGCATATCAAATAGTTGCAGACGGAGATAAAACTATTGCAGACGGCAAAGTTGTGGCTGATTCTCTACACTTCATAGGCGTTGCCGCTATCGCAGATCCTGTTCGTCTTGATGTGCCCGATGCAGTGAAAGAGTGTATCGATGCAGGTATTAACGTCAAAATTGTTACCGGTGATACTCCGGGAACAGCTAAGGAAATTGGCCGTCAGATTGGTTTGTGGAAAGATACTGACAATGAATGTAATATCATTACCGGTCCTGAGTTTGCCGCTCTCTCCAATGAGCAACTTCTTGACCGTGTGCTTGATTTGAAGATAATTGCCCGTGCTCGCCCGATGGATAAAAAGCGTCTTGTAGAGGCATTACAGAAGAAAAATCAGGTGGTGGCTGTTACCGGTGACGGTACCAACGATGCACCAGCACTGCATGCAGCCCACGTGGGTCTGTCTATGGGTGACGGTACTTCTGTAGCTAAGGAAGCTTCAGATATTACTATCATCGACAACTCATTCTCCTCTATAGGTAAGGCTGTGATGTGGGGACGCTCGCTCTACCAGAACATACAACGCTTTCTTTTGTTCCAGCTTACAGTGAACGTTACAGCTTGTTTCCTCGTACTCTTCGGTGCTTTCATGGGTACAGAGTCACCGCTTACTGTAACGCAGATGTTGTGGATTAACCTTATTATGGATACGTTCGCTGCTATGGCTTTGGCATCTCTGCCACCTTCGGAAAGTGTGATGCGTGACAAGCCGCGCAATCGCAATGCGTTTATACTTAACAAGGTGATGATTCGTGAAGTTCTCGGCGTGGGCGGTTTCTTCTTCGTGATGTTGCTCGTTTTGCTCTACATCTTCCAACATGCCGATATTACTTCACTCACAGACCTGCTCTCACTGCAACTGGGCGAGAAAGGACACGTAACAACTTACGAGTTGACATTGCTCTTCACCATCTTTGTGATGACCCACTTTTTCTACCTTTTCAACGCCCGTGCATTTGAAACCGGACGCAGTGCATTGCACTTCAAAGGTTGCAAAGGCTTGTTGACGATTGTTGCCATCATTTTTATCGGACAGGTTGCAATGGTTGAACTTCCCGGACTCCAGCAGTTCTTCAACGTATGTGGATTGAGTCTGCAAGACTGGATAATCATTATTATAGGTTCTTCACTTGTCCTTTGGGTACGTGAACTGTGGCATCTGCTGACGAAGTCTTCATCATGCTCTACCAATGAAAAGGCAAGCAAATAATTTAGTCTAACCAGAGCGGAGCATTCAATTCAATACAGAATAGCTCCGCTCTTTAACAAAAGCATAAAAAATATGGCACGAAGGAAATCAAATACAGGCATTCCCGGTCTCTCATTCTCATGGAAGAGAGCTTTGGGGATAACACAAGCCAAGCAAAAGTTTGCTCGTGAAACAGGCATTCCTACCTCCAAAGCCGGATTGGAACGCAAACTTGGCAACATGATTTTGAAATCATTGTTCGGAAAGAAGTACTAACTAAAAAAATCAAATATTATGGGCATAAAACCAGGGCCTAAAAGAATAGCCGAATCGACGGGTAAACCTGATCGCAGGCAAAGAGATAATAAAGAAACTCCAAGAAATATTTCTTCTCTAAAGCCACACAAGCACAAGAAGGGGGATTGATTGGGAGGTGGTTTGAACCCACCCCCTTGACAAAATCAGGCAATAAACTTTGGATTAGCAACAGTAGCCAAATGCCGAATCTTCTAAAATCAACTGCTAATAAATGTAAATCGTTTATATGCGAACTTCGCATCTAGACACACCAAAGGCAAACAGCGATAAACCACCTGCATTTTGCTACTATCTCTAAACATCAAATGGGAAATATATGGTATCAAATCATAGTACTCCAATTTGATGTATATTGATAATCAATGATATAAATTCGAGACTTCGGCTCAAGCGTGGGAATCTTGCCTGTCGCCCATCCCACACACCAAGGCCTTCGCATTGCCCAACAGTCGGAACGGGCAACGCAGAAAGCCCATGCATGAACAAGTCGAAAATACATAATGTATATATTCGACAAATCACGGCAGGGTATAATATACCTACCGTGAACATCTACTGTTGTCTTGTCCTTTGACTGTTGTTGTAAGTTGCGAAGTTACGGTTTTGTGATTTGATAAGAAATAAGCAAAATAGGTGAATTGGAAATCAAAGATTATTTGTACCTTTGCCTTTAGAAAAGGCGTTCTTTTGAATTACAGTAAAACGAAGTGAAATACAGAATTTCGCTGGTTTCTAAATCGTTACCTATCAAGCTAAAATATTTTGCAAGCTATTGAATATTAGTAAAAAAGACAGTTTGCTATGTCTTAACCGGTGATAGGTCAAGCGCATCTTGAAACTGCACTGTCTGCCTATCTCTTTGAGTATCTTGTTGCAGCTTCCGTTACTCGGAACGGGGAAAACATGACCGTCCCGAGCCAGTCCCTTGTATTTCTCTATGATACGTTTGGGAACGTCTAAAAGACGGATATTCGATTCGGTGTTGGTCTTCTTTCTTCGGGTGATTATCCAAAGATTGCCGTCGAAGAATGTTTGCAGGCGGTCGGCGGTGAGGTTCTTCACGTCCGAATACGCCAGACCCGTGAACACGGAAAAGACGAACAAGTCCCGTACAAGCTCGTGGGTGGCGTTCTTCATCGGTGCGTTCATGAGCGTCTGTATCTCCGTTTGGGTGAGGTAGCCCCTATCCACGCTTTCGGGAGAGTTGATATATCCCGCAAAGGGATTAAAGGGCAAACGCCCGTCGTTCCTCGCTATGGAAACGATGTGTTTCAACACAATCATGTAGCCCCACACGGTATTGGTGCGGCATTTCTTCTCCGTGCGCAGAAAATACTCGAAGTCGTTGATGAACGTGAGGTTGAGTTCCTTTAACGGAATATCCTCACGCTTGTAGGTGTGGGGCAGGAACTCCCGAATATGGTTGCAGACCGTCCGATAACGGGTAAATGTACCTTGCGCCCTGCTGTGCCCGACTTTCTTCTCAAACTCGGCGTTGTGCTGCTCAAACAGCTTCAGCAAAGTTTCCTGCTTGATGCCGATACCGAGATAGGCGTCTTTGAGCTTGGCGGCGGTAACATATCCGTCCGTCTGCATCAGTTCTTGGTAGCGGCGGTTTACCTCCACACGGATTTTATCCACCGCAAGGTTGATTCGCTGCGCTTCGACGCTCTTGCCCGAAGCACGGCTGTTCTTCACGTCCCACAACCGTGGGGGAACATCTATCTTGCAACTGAACTGTTTAATCTCGCCGTCCACTGTGATACGGCACATCAAAGGCAGGTTGCCGTTCGGCTTCTCGCTGCCTTTTTTCACGTAAAATAAGACCTTGAATGTACTACGCATAACTCACTCCTTCTTTTTGGTGACAAAATTAGTTATTAGTGAGTTACCGACAGCTATGTAAATCGACGCAAAACGCAGAAACAGAACCGTTTAGCAAGGAATTCGCACCCGTTACGGGAGTAACGAGGTGGTAACTGAACTTCTGCACCGTTTGGCTTCGAGGTGGTATTTCGTTGGCTCTGCCCCCATAGAAAAACAAAGCGTAACGAACGCTGTATCAGCTAATTCGCTACGCTTTGCCCAAATTTACTTTTTCGCTATGGGTTTATTTTAGATTTTACCAGAGTGCCGTAAAGTGGTCAGTCTTTCTTTAATGTACGGTCAATTATATCTGCCAATGATGCATAATGGGCACGAGTAGCAACATCCGTAGGACGAGCTGCTTTAAGACGGAGTGTAAGATCATTCAGTACCATCAATACCGCTGGACGGGCCTCTGAGCCCAAATTACTCTTCTCAAAATAGTCCGTGAGGTATGTTACTGCCCACTCTTGTAAAGCTCGGCGATAGCAAGTCACATTCTTTCCCTGTTCAAGTTCGCGGAACAACATGTCAACCACATCGGGAATATACTCTTCTGCTGGATATTCCGATGTCAGGCCATTCAATCTTCCTTGTGAAAGCAAACGGGAAATGCCTTTTCGTCCTACATAAATGGTCTCGTTTTGAGGGTCAGGTGTAAGACGTGAAACGTAATCCTCGCTGATCAGCCACTTCGGCTCATTCATGATGTGCCGGTCTACAAAAGCGAGCACCTCTTTCTGGCGGGCCTTGCTGACATTGGTGTACACCACTCCCGGCTCATCTATTGTCTTGTAGTCCTTATACACTCCGCCTATATTGGAAATGACATGCCCCAGGTAACGGTTAAACTGGAACAAAATCTGATCGTACATTCCGGAAAGATTCCGTCCTTCTCTGTCGTTGCTCTCGTATGTCCACTCAGGCAGGGCTTTGATTTCACGTTTCAGATTCAAAATACCGTATTCACTGGCTTTGATGGCGTCATCACCCAAATCTTCGGTCTGGCAACGGGAGTCGTTCGTCCGGTTTGTTTCTCCATCACCAAACCAAAGACGGCGGTTATTTTTCAACTTCTCCGTTGTCAATTTCTCCAGTTCCCAACGGTCACTCTCGTCATCGTAGGAATTCCACATAGGTGTATATCCCCATTGGATAGCCCACTTGTCATAATCTCCGATACGCGGAAAAATCCCAACCTGGGAGATACTGTCCTCAGGCTGTGCCACATAGTTAAAGCGAGCATAGTCCATGATGCTGGGAGTATGGCCGTATTTCTCTACCCAGGATTTGGAGCGCAGACTGTCAACCGGAACTGTACTGCTGGATCCGAAATTATGACGCAGTCCCAACGTGTGACCGACTTCGTGAGATGAGACAAAACGGATAAGTTGTCCCATGAGTTCCTCGTCATACCTCATCTTGCGGGCGGCTTCATCAATTGTTCCGGCTTGAATCATATACCAGTCGTGTACCAATGTCATCACATTGTGATACCAGCAGATATGACTTTCCAATATCTCGCCGGAACGTGGGTCGTGCACCTGAGGACCGTAAGCATTGGGTATGGGGGAGGCCAAGTAGCGGATAACGGAATAACGGGCATCTTCCATAGACATGGTCGAATCATTCTCAGGCCATTCCTTTGCCATGATAGCATTCTTGAAACCTGCCTGTTCAAATGCGGACTGCCAGTCATTCACTCCCTGAATAAGATAGGGGCGCCATTGTGGAGGAGTGGCAGGATCGATGTAATAGACAATCGGCTTCTTGGGTTCTACCAGTTCTCCTCGCTTCATACGTTCGGCATCGGCACTGTCTTTCGGTTCAAGCCTCCATCGTGTTATAAAAGATTTCCCTTGCACACGTTGCTGGTTATCCGAATAATAACTGAAGGCGTCTGCAAAATATCCGACACGCGGATCAAAGAAACGACGCTGCATCGGTACTTTAGGCAACAGGATGAAAGAAATGTTCAGCCCCATTGTGACCTTTCCGGTAAAAGCGGCGGCATGACTTTTCATAGAAGTGGACATCCATGTTTTTACGGTGCGCACTTCCGTATTCAAGGGAAAAGTCTTTATGTCCTTTATAAACGACTGGGAAGGAAGCAGAGAACTCAAGCCGAAAGACTGTTTGTCCCATCGCGAGACTCCTAAAGCAGGATTATCGTCATTAAAGAATTGTGTCACGTTGATTTTATACTTTTTTCCTTGTTGACCTTCTATGTTGAATGCCCCGATAATGGGATTCTCATTGCTGATCAGTATTGCCCGGTTGATAGCATCTGTTGAATCGGCAGTATTTATCAGAAGTTCTGCTCTCAGTAACAATTTGTTATCGGGAGCTTGCTCCCAGTATACGGTCTGTTCGTTGGTCATTTCTCCACCATACTTTCCGGTGTTGGCCGGGGTGGATGCATAGCGTACCGTCACTAAAAAACGACGGCCTATCAGAGAATCCGGAATTTCGAAAAACCAGTTGGCCCCATTTTTCGTGACTGTAAAAAGTCCTTCGGATGTTTTTGCGGCTGCGGCCGGCTTAGCCTTATTCTCTACTCCGGCTTGTGTTTTCTTCTTGCGGGCTTCAACCGGAGAAAGCAAAAGAGAAAAGGAGAGTGCTAATAAAAGAAGTTTCTTCATGGTTATAATAGGGTAAAGGGGTTATCTATTCAGTTTTTTATAATGGCAGAGAATCCCTCATAGGATTCATCTAATTTCCCCAATTGGTATGGACGTAATTGAAGGGAAAAAGTGCCGGGCAAATCTGACAGGTCGAAATAGCTACGCAGAATGCAAGCCATGTTGAATGAAAGATGATCACCCTTTCGCATCAGCAGAACACAATATTTCCTGAGTAACTCCGAAGTAGCATCCTGCATCTTCAGAAGTTTGAAAAGAACATAGTAGCAAGGAAGTGTTCCGGACTTGAGTAGAAAAGATGTGCAAAATTCAGAAGGCAAAGTATTGCTGAATAGAGACAACAGAAATTCGACTTCGGAAGGTTTCTTCAGACGTGGCAACATCATTTCCAGTATTTTACGACAATCTATAAGACCTGCATGTTCGCGAGCATATTTCAAGAAACGGGAATCATCCAGTCTGACAGCCTCGTCCTCATACAACACAGCAAGAGCTTTCAGGAAGGTTCCCAGATAAGCTTTGGGAAATAAAGGAACCACTGTTGTGAAAAAATGCCAAAAGTCCTGATCCTCTTTTTTTGTCCGGCTATGTCCGAAGTACAAAAGAAGAAGTTCTTCTGACAACAGAAAACTGGCTGTTCGGAACTCTTGATGGGAGAGGTGCGACAGATAATCTGCAAGTCCTTCTGCATCACCTGTCTGCAAGAAAACAGCCAATCTGTTTTTCAGTATGGGATTATGTCGTTTTACATTAATCATTTCTCTGTTCCATCAGCACAACATTCTCTACATGGTGAGTTTGGGGGAACATATCAACAGGCTGTACTGCAATTACACGATATTGCTGGTCCAGCAAAGACAGATCACGCGCTTGCGTGGCAGGATTACAGCTGACATAAACTATACGGCGGGGAGCTGCAAAAAGGAGGGTTTCAATTACATCCGAATGCATGCCGGCCCGAGGAGGATCTGTGATGATTACATCAGGACGACCATAGCGGGCAATGAAATCCTTATTGAGAATATCCTTCATGTCCCCTGCAAAGAATTGAGTATTGTCAAGCCCATTCAGACAGGCGTTTTCCTTGGCGTCCTCTATGGCTTCCGGAACATACTCGATGCCAATGACCTGACGTGCCTGTCGAGCCACAAAGTTGGCAATGGTACCAGTACCGGTATAAAGATCGTACACCAATTCTTTACCCGTTAGTCCGGCAAAATCTCTTGCCACTTTATACAGTTCGTACGCCTGCTCCGTGTTGGTCTGATAAAAACTCTTAGGACCGACTTTGAAGCGTAGTCCCTCCATCTCTTCATAGATGAAATCTGCCCCTGAGAATGTCTTTATTTCCAGATCACCAAACGTGTCGTTACATTTGGTATTATTCACATAGAGCAAGGAGGTAATTTCAGGAAAGGAATCATGTATAAAAGCCAACAAATCCATAGCTTGTTGCTGTTCGTTCTGGCTACGGATGCAAAACTGAACAAGTAGCATCAGTTCGTCCGTGACAGAATTACGTATCATGATGTTTCGAAGCAAACCCTCCTGTTTGCGCAGGTCAAAAAATGCCAGACCATGTTCCAAAGCGTAGCTCCGAATGCTGTTTCGCAGACGGTTATTGATAGCGTTCATTAGGTGGCATTCCGTAATGTCAAGAATCTTGTCAAAAGCTCCCGGTATATGGAATCCTACGGCATCCATACAGTCAAAAACCTCCCCCGATGCCACTTGCTCTGTTGTAAGCCATTTTTTATTGGAGAACCCAAACTCTAATTTGTTACGGTATTCGCGGACTTTCTGGCTTCCTATAATGGGAGACACTGGCGGCAGATCAATCTTACCGATACGGACAAGGCTGTCTTCCACCTGTTTTTGCTTATATCGAAGTTGCTCTTCATAGGGCAGACACTGCCACTTACAGCCCCCGCACACTCCGAAGTGTTTGCAGAAAGGCACAGAGCGCACATCGGAATACTTATGTACGCGGATTGCTTCTGCTTCTGCATAATTATGTTTTTTTCTTCGGACTTGCAAATCAACAATATCACCGGGAACGACATAAGGTACGAACACGGCTAATCCGTCAACTTTAGCAATAGCCTTTCCCTCGGCTGCGACATCTGTAATGGTAATTTTTTCTAACAAAGGAAGGGGTTTCTTTTTTCTACCCATATTGATAATTGGTTTTAAGGGCAAAATTACTAAAAATATGCGATTCCCAACTTGAAAATTGTAAAATATGCCCGTATCAATGAAAAAAAGAAAGGAGAGCTCTGCAAACACCGTCAAATGTAAAAATGCCTTAGAGGGTCTTAAATGGGCCTTATTCACACAATCTGGTTAAAAATCCGAGCTGTTCAGAGAAGAGTTTCTGAAACTTTTGATTACCTTTGCACATAACTAACGAAAAAGAATTTTACTACAAAAAATGATTGAAGAAGACAAAATCATAAAAGTGAATATAGAGGAGGAGATGAAGACCTCCTATATAGATTATTCCATGTCTGTCATCGTGTCACGTGCTCTTCCTGATGTCCGTGACGGTTTTAAGCCTGTGCATCGTCGCATACTGTACGGCATGATGGGACTGGGAAACACACATGACAGACCTTATAAGAAATCAGCTCGTATAGTCGGTGAAGTTCTCGGTAAGTATCATCCTCATGGCGACAGTTCTGTCTATGGTGCTCTGGTCCGCATGGCGCAGGAATGGAATATGCGCTATCCATTGGTAGACGGACAAGGAAATTTCGGATCAATGGATGGAGATTCCGCAGCAGCGATGCGTTATACGGAAGCTCGTTTGGACTTGGTTGGTGAAGCCATGATGATGGATCTGGAAAAAGATACCGTAGACATGGTTCCTAACTTTGATGACTCTTTGCAGGAGCCTTCCGTCATGCCCACACGCATCCCGAATCTGCTGGTGAACGGAACCAGCGGCATTGCCGTCGGCATGGCGACTAATGTTCCGACTCATAATTTGGGGGAAGTGATTGACGGATGTGTAGCTTATATTGATAATCCTGATATTGACGTTGACGGCCTCATGCATCATATAAAAGCTCCCGATTTTCCGACAGGGGCATATATCATGGGGTTACAAGGAGTACGCAGTGCATACGAGACCGGTCGCGGACGTGTCATTATGCGCGCCCGGACAAACATCGAAACCGGCATTACACATGACAAGATTATCGTAACAGAGATACCCTACGGTATCAATAAGGCCGAACTGATCAAAAGTATCGCGGATCTTGTCAACGAAAAACGTATTGACGGCATCAGTAATATAAACGATGAGAGTGACCGAGAAGGTTTGAGAATCGTAGTGGACATCAAGCGGGACGCTAATGCAAATATCGTATTGAACAAATTGTTCAAGATGACAGCGTTGCAATCCAGTTTTCCGGTTAATACCATTGCCCTTATCCCCATTTCACATAATGGAGAGACCCGTTTGCGTCCTCGTCTGCTCACATTGAAAGACTGCATCCGTTATTTTGTGAACCACCGTCACGATGTAGTAATCCGCCGCACCCGCTATGAATTGCGGAAAGCACAGGAAAGAGCGCACATACTTGAAGGACTGATCATCGCGAGCGACAATATAGATGAAGTGGTTCACATTATTCGTTCTTCCAAAACACCCCAGGCTGCCATTGAAGGATTGATGGCACGTTTTGAATTGGATGAGTTGCAAGCGAAAGCTATCGTGGACATGCGATTATCTCAATTGACGAATATCCAACAGAACAAGTTGCATCAGGAATATGAGGAATTGGAAAGAAAAATTGCTTATTATGAGCAGATTCTCAGCGATGAAGAGCTCTGCAAGAAGGTTATCAAGGACGAACTGATTGAAGTAAAGGAAAAATATGGAAATCCGCGCCGTTCGGAAATCATGCTGTCTGGTGAGGAATTTAATCCGGAAGATTTTTTTGCCGATGACGAGGTCGTTATCACAATTAGCCATTTAGGTTACATCAAGCGGACTCCGTTGGCAGACTTTAAGGCTCAGGCACGCGGTGGAGTAGGAAGCAAGGGGGGCTCTACCCGTGATGAAGATTTCATTGAATACATCTATCCTGCCACAATGCACAACACCATGCTATTCTTTACAGCAAAAGGAAGGTGCTTCTGGTTGAAGGTCTACGAAATTCCTGAAGGAACGAAGAATTCTAAAGGACGTGCCATTCAGAATATGTTGAATATTGACGGCGACGACAGTATCAACGCCTGTCTGCACATTAGAAAATTGAACAATTCCGAATTTTGCAATTCTCATTACGTTGTGTTCTGCACAAAGAACGGAATCATCAAGAAAACGTGCTTGTCGGAGTATTCACGTCCCCGTGCAAACGGAGTAAATGCAATTACAATTCGAGAGGATGACCGCGTGATTGAAGTTTGCCTTACCAATGGCAAGAATGAAATAATCATGGCAAACCGCAATGGCCGTGCTATTCGTTTTAATGAGGAGGCTGTGCGTACAATGGGACGTACCGCTACCGGTGTAAGAGGCATGATGCTGGATGATGACGGACAGGATGAAGTCATCGGTATGGTTTGTGCCAACGACCTTGAAAAGGAAACCGTCATGGTTGTAAGCGATCAGGGATACGGAAAACGAAGCGTTATTGAAGACTACCGTAAAACCAACCGTGGAGGTAAAGGGGTGAAAACCTTGAGTATCACAGAAAAGACCGGTAAGGTAGTAGCTATAAAAATTGTGACGGATGAGCATGATTTGATGATTATCAATAAGAGTGGCATTACGATTCGTCTGAAAGTATCAGATGTCCGTGTTATGGGACGTGCCACGCAAGGCGTTCGCTTGATCAACCTCGGCAAGCGGAATGATACGATCAGCAGTGTTTGTCAGGTGACAACGGAAGAAGAACTGGACGACATTGTTACAGATGAGAGTGAAACAACTAATGGCGATTAAAAAACTTTTAAATATTGACTATTATGAAAAAGATTATCAGCACTATTGCACTTTCCGTTGTATGCGGATTTGCTTTCGGACAGAACAGTGCCCTTTATAAAGCGCAAGCTTTAAAAGAAAAGGGGCAGTTACAGGAAGCTGCCGCAATTTTGGCAGAGGCTGTTCAGAATCCCAAGACAACAAAGTTTGCGGATATGTACAATACGGCCGCTGAGGTGCAGACCATGATTTTTTATCCTGAATTGCAGAAAGCAGGAAATGGATTACCGTTTGACACACTGACGTTTGTAAACTCGTTGGACAAGGCCATTATGTTCTATACCAAAAGTCATGAATATGATGTTGCCCCGGATAAAAAAGGGAAAGTAGCGCCTAAATTTTTGGAATCCAATAAAGGACGTATCAAGAGTATGTTGGATTATTATAACTATGCAGCTGTATTCATGAACCAGTGTCATGATGCGGATAAGTCCATGGAACTATTCAAGAAATATCTTTCACTTCCAAAGAATCCGGTTTTTTCTAAACAGGAAACAGACTCTATTTATGCTTCAAAGCATTCGGCTTACAGCCAGACCGCATTCAATTTGGCCGTGTTGAATTATCAGCAGAAAAAATGGGATGAGGCATTGGTTTATGTAGACGAAGCCTTAAAGGATACGAATGGAACACATGACCTGTATGTCATCAAGATGCAGGCATTTCAGGCTAAAAATGACTCAGCTTCGTGGCTGAAGACTTTGAAAGAGGCTGTAGCACGTACTGAAAATGAGAATTTCATGCAGAATTTGCTGTTTTATTATGTAAACAAGAATGCTGTGGCAGAAGCTGATGAAATGGCCAATGAAATGGTAAAAGCAAACTCTGACAGTAAGGCTGCGTGGTACATGAAAGGATGTGTGGAACTGAATTTGAAGAAGAATTATGCAGCTGCGCGTGAGTGTTTTGAAAAAGCTCTGGCTCTTGATCCCGATTATGTGGAAGCCAATGTAAATATGACTTATGCCTATACCAACGAAATCGTGGCGCTGAAAAACAGCGGCGCCTTCAAGTACATTGGTCGCAACATTACGATGAAGGATAAGGCTAACTACGAGAAGGAACTGAAAGAGGTAAAGAGTTTCTATGAGAAAGCCATGCCCTATATGGAAAAAGTACGTTCATTGGTACCGGACAAACCTAAAATCTGGGTATATTCCTTGCAAATGATATATGATAATCTGCTTATGAAAGAAAAAAAGGCAGAAATGGATCAGATCATCGAGGGCATATAATTTATTTAAGAGATAAATAAGAAAACGTTTGTATAAGTGACAAGATGTAGTTAGTATTTTGATCGCTTCTAATACAGGAACAACCAAAGACACATCCGCGTCATATAAAGTATGACACGGGTGTGTTTTATAAAGAGAATAGATGATGGCAAAGTACGTTTTATTCATAATTCTGATTGCATGGTGTCCATACCAGCCCGTATCGGCCCAGCGGCAACTGAAGGCGGTTCGTTCGCATCTGAAAAACAAGAACGGAAGTGAAGCCTTAAAGTTAGTTGCCGAATTGGAAAAAGATAGTGTATTACGCACCAATCCCAGACTCTATGATCTTGGGAAACAAGCGCAGATCATCATTAACAATTCGGATAATGAGAAAATATATCTGAAGCAGGCGTATGATACGGTTCGTTTTTTTAATAGTACGTATGGCATAATTGAGTACATTCTGAAATGCGAACAGGCAGAACAGGCTCAATTTGAAAAAGAAGGAAAAAAAATAAAATATCATAGAGAAAATGGGGATTTGTTACATTTACATTTTCCCAATATAGAAGTTGCTTGCCGGTACTGGTATTCAAAACAGAAGTATGCGGAAGCTGCGAAATTCTTGAAAATGTATCTTACACTCCCTCATACATCTGTATGGGGAAAGGAAAAAACAATATTATCAAGTAAGAAGTATTCAAGGAATGCCAGTTTATATTTGATAAGTTCGTACGAACAAAAAGACTACGATGAGATGAAAAAATATAAGGAAGTGGCTTTGGAAGATTCATTCATGAGGCGTAAAGTGCTTTATTGTCTGACACTGGCATCCCAATCGTTTAAAGAGGAAAAAGAATACAAGACATATCTTTGTGACGGTTTGAAGGAATTTCCCACCGATCCATTTTTCTTTACCAATTTAACGGACTACTATACCCAGCATGGAGATTACAACTCTTCATTACTATTGGCGGACACATTGCTTGACATTGATTCCGTAAACCTATATTTCCTTGAAGCTAAGACTGTAGCCTTATTGAACTTAGGGAGAAATGAAGAAGCCATTCTAAGCGGGAAAAGAATTTTACAAGTAGATTCGTCTTTCACAAATGCCAATTATTATATTGGTGCGGCCTACTGCAATATGGCAAAAAACATAGAATTGCCTACGAATATTAATTCAAAAGCCTATAAAAAAGCGAATGCGGCATTAAAGGAATATTATGCGGCTGCTCTCCCATATCTTGAACAATACAGGAATGCTGCTCCCCAGGAAACAAAGCGATGGGCACCGCTTTTATACCGTATTTATTTATCACTGAATAAAGGTAAACAATTTGAGGAAATCGACAAATTGCTTAAAACTTTATAGAGATACGACTGAAATATCTGACAGTATGAGAAAGAATCCGTTTTTTGAAAAATACAGTACTCCGCACGAGACTATTCCATTTCATCTAATTACAATAGCCGATATAGAGAAGGCCATCTTCGAAGGTATAAAAAATGAGGAATATGAAATAGCGGCCATCACAAAAAACTCCGAGGAACCAACGTTCGAGAACACGATAGTGGCATTCGATAGATCCGGTGAACTATTACAAAAGGCTACTGCCGTGATGTATAATTTGCTCAGTGCGGAGACGAATGATGAACTGGACGCTTTGTCACAGAAAATGGCTCCACTTCTCTCAGACCATAATTCCAATATCATGCTGAACAAACAACTCTTTCGGCGCATTAATTCGGTATGGGAGCACTATGCAGACAAATTAGAAGGAGAGGATCGCATACTATTGGAAAAAACGTATGAAGCCTTTGAACGCTCCGGAGCAGTATTGCCGGAAAAAAAGCAACAAAGATTTAGAGAGATTTCAGCTGAATTATCTCAACTGTCATTGTCTTTTTCCAAGAATAACTTAAAGGAAACCAATTCTTTTTTCTTGCATATCACAGCAGAGAAAGATTTGTCAGGCCTTCCGGACATGCAAATTCAGCAAGCCGCAGATATAGCCAAGGAGAAAAATATGCCCGGCTGGGTGATTACTTTACAGGCACCCAGCTATATACCTTTTATGACATATGCAGACAATCGCAGGTTAAGAAAGCAGTTGTACATGGCATACAATACCAAATGTACCCATGACAATAGTTTCAACAACTATGAGATAGTACGAAGAATCATTAATTTGCGTCAAGAGAAAGCTAAGTTATTAGGTTATCCTACCTATGCTGATTATATTCTGAAACGCAGAATGGCGGAAAAGCCGGAAAAGGTATATGACTTGCTAAACCAGTTGATTACTGAATACAAATCTCCGGCAGAAAAAGAACTGGCGGACATAGCAGACCATGCCAAACGTCTGGAAGGAAATGACTTTGTCCTGCAACCCTGGGACTATTCCTATTATTCCCATAAGTTGCAAATGGAGCGCTTCAATCTGGACTCTGAAATGTTACGCCCTTATTTCGAACTGTCAAAAGTGAAACGGGGGATATTTGATTTGGCTACTCGTCTTTATGGCATTACGTTTCAAGAAAATAAAGATATACCGGTATATCATCCGGATGTATCAGCCTACGAAGTGTACGATGCAAACCATTGTTTTTTGGCTATCCTGTATACGGATTTTCATCCAAGAACAGGTAAGCAAGGGGGAGCTTGGATGACGACCTACAAAGAACAATGGAAAAACGGAGCAAAGAATCATCGTCCTCACGTTGCTATTGTTACCAATTTTACGCTGCCCACGGAAAACAAACCGGCATTGCTTACACTTTCGGAAGTTGAAACATTTTTACACGAATTTGGTCATGCGCTCCATGGTATATTTGCCAATACGAAGTACCAGTCTTTGAGTGGGACTAACGTGTTTTGGGATTTTGTAGAACTTCCGTCGCAATTCATGGAGAATTATGCAATAGAGAAAGAATTTCTGAGAACTTTTGCATACCATTACCAGACGGGAGAATTGATTCCGGACGAGTTGATAGAGCGAATTATTGAGAGTCGGAACTTCAATGCTGCGTACGCATGTATGCGACAGGTTTCTTTCGGTCTTCTCGACATGGCTTATTACACTCTCAAAAAAGAATTTTCTTCGGACATCCGGGAATTTGAAAAGAAAGCATGGCATGAAGCCAGATTGCTTCCGGACCCGGAAGAGACGTGCATGACTGTACAGTTTGGACATATAATGTCTGGAGGCTATGCCGCAGGATATTATAGCTACAAATGGGCAGAGGTACTTGATGCAGATGCTTTTGCCTTATTTAAGGAAAATGGAATTTTTGATCGTGAAACGGCGGAAAAATTTCGGTGTTGTATCCTGTCGAAAGGAGCAACGGAACATCCCATGACATTGTATAAGAAATTCAGAGGGAAAGAACCCTCAATTGAAGCACTCCTGACAAGAAACGGAATTATAAGAATATAGAGACTGTTATGGAACAGAAAACAAAAGAATTGGATAAAAGATACTTACGCATGGCTGCCATTTGGGCTGAGAACTCATATTGCATACGGAGGCAAGTCGGGGCACTCATTGTGAAAGAAAAAATGATTATCAGCGACGGATATAATGGGACACCGTCTGGGTTCGAGAATGTCTGTGAAGATGAAAACGGACTTACCAAACCTTATGTTATGCATGCAGAGGCCAACGCCATTACGAAAATTGCCCGATCAGGAAACAACTCAGACGGTGCGACTTTATACGTTACAGATGCCCCTTGCATAGAGTGTAGCAAACTTATTATACAAGCGGGTATCAGACGTGTGTGTTTTGCCAAACAATATCGTTTGGCAGACGGTCTGGAACTGCTACGGCGGGCAGGAATAGAACTCGTATACATACCCTTTTCAGATTAATATTTATTCCAAGAAAGAATACAGATATGCCACAGCCAAATAAATCCCGTTTTTTTCCTTTAATTGTAGCAGTCGGTATTGTTGCAGGAATTATGATCGGCAGTTTCTATGCCAATCATTTTTCGGGAAACAGATTGAATATAATCAATGCATCAAGCAATAAACTGAATGATTTATTGCATCTTATAGATGATCAGTATGTAGATTCTATAAATGCGGCAGAGCTGGTAGAAAAATCCTTACCGAAAATATTGAAAGAACTGGATCCTCACTCAACATACATCAGTGCTTCAGAAGTGGAAACTTCCATGCAGGACTTACGAGGAAGTTTTTCCGGTATAGGTGTACAGTTTACAATTTATAAAGACACGGTGCGTGTTATCAGAGTAATCAAGGGAGGCCCTTCCGAAAAGGCCGGATTACAAGCCGGAGATCGAATTGTCTCTGTAGACGGAGAAACTTACACAGGTGAAGAGGTAAATAACGAAGAAACCATGAATCGTCTGAAAGGAGAGAAAGGATCAACGGTGAAACTCGGAATTGTCCGATGTGGAAAGAAGAAACCGCTTGAATTCTCCATTGTACGGGGTGAAGTTCCTGTGAACAGTATTGATGCAGTATATATGATAGACAATACTACCGGATATATTCGTATCAATTCCTTCGGAGAAACGACCTATTCAGAATTTCTTGCAGCTTTGGCTGAACTTAACCAGTCTGATTTTCAAGGGCTGATTATTGATCTACGAGGGAATCTTGGTGGTTATATGGCGCCAGCGGTACAGATTGCCAATGAATTTCTTCCTAAAAATAAATTGATCGTATATACTGAGGGAAGAAGGTCTCCCCGTGAAGAGTATACCAGTGACGGAAGGGGAACTTATCAGAATATGCCCTTGGTAATTCTTGCTGATGAAACCTCTGCTTCAGCCAGCGAAATTCTTGCTGGAGCTATACAGGACAATGACAGAGGAACCATCATTGGCCGCCGTACATTTGGAAAGGGCTTGGTACAGGTTCCTATAGAATTTAGGGATGGTTCTATGCTGCGTTTGACCAAAGCGCGCTATTATACTCCCTCAGGCCGGTGTGTCCAGAAACCGTATACTCCAGGACAGGAAGAGGAATATGAAATGGATCTGGTTGTAAGGGCCGAACACGGAGAATATTATTCCGAAGACAGTATAAAAGCTGATGGAAAGAAATTTCATACTTCCATTGGACGTATTGTCTACGGGGGAGGAGGGATCATTCCCGATATATTCATACCACAGGATACCCTTGGCATGACATCTTATTTTAAAGAAGCTTATATGCAAGGACTTATTTATCAATATGCTTATGTATATACAGACGAAAACAGGAAGCGTTTAGATAAATTGGGTAAGTTGAATCCAACGATTGATTTTCTGAAAAAACAGAATATTGTTGAAAAATTTGCGTCTTTCGCTGAGAAAAACGGACTGAAGAGACGTAATTTAATGATCAGGAAATCGCATACCCTTTTTGAACAGTATTTGCTGAACAATATAATCAGCGACCAGTTGGGAACCTCAGCTGCTGTACAATACATCAACAGAACAGATCCTGCGGTCTTGAAAGCCGTAGACCTGATAGAGCGGGGAAGTGCCTTTCCTAAAAACAAAAAGAGAAAGTAATCCATTGCGACATGCTGACAAAGAAAGAAATCAGACAAGAAATAAGAAAACGAAAACAACAGTTTTCAGCAACACTTGTCCGTGAGCAGTCAAGCCGGATTATGCACCAACTGGAAGAACACCCGCATTTTCAGAGTGCGCAGACTCTACTGATGTATTATTCACTTCCTGATGAACCTGATACCAGTGCTTTTATAGAGCGATGGCATCACAGCAAATTGATATTATTGCCTGTTGTTTGCGGAGACCATCTTCTGCTCCGCAAATACACAGGTTGCACAAACCTGATAAACGGAAGCTTTTCCATATCCGAACCTAAAGGAGAAATATTCACGAATTACGAAGATATAGATTTAGCCGTTATTCCGGGTGTAGCATTTGACCGTGAAGGAAACCGCCTCGGAAGAGGAAGAGGATACTATGATCGTCTTTTGGAACGGCCGGAATTTTCCGAGAAGGTGTACAAAATCGGTATATGCTTTCCATTTCAGAAAATGGACATGATTCCATGTGATACATGGGATAAACCGATGGATATAATTCTAACAGGAGAACTATGCCTTTGAAGATTGCGGAAACGACATGCGTTTTCTGATGATAGATTGCATTGTGCTATCTGCACGAAAGCACTTCACAAGCAAAAAGCTATGACTGGATGGGTTGTTATTACATAGTATCAATACAGCTGAAAGGTCAGATGCTGTATGTATGCCAAGGGGCATGTATGGTTGTGTAAGTGGTCGGTAAACACAAAAGCAGGAGATAAACACCGACAATTAGTGTTTATCTCCTACTTGATTTATTGGTAATCCTTGTATAAGAGTGGAATTAAAGAAAATTATTGCTGTCCGATAAAACTTTTTGAGGCAAAACAAAATTAGGACTGGCACCTATTGCAGGAGTCAGTCCTTTTAGTTTAGTTTGTGTTGTCCAAAACATTTTCTAAACTATGCCCCAAAGTAGTCATTTTAGCGGACAGCCGCTCTATGGTCAGGTAATAAAATTGCTTGACAAGTCGAAAATTCTTCAGTTTAGCCGCGAATACGGAGGAGAGAGATATACCAAACGGTTTAA
>Ga0209694_1001536_pt1 | contig 24501 bp, 36 predicted proteins | sample GluameincwithD2O_FD_187499 | JGI IMG/M metagenome (GOLD analysis project Ga0209694, IMG submission 187499) | Mouse cecum microbial communities from Vienna, Austria - Glucosamine amended microcosms incubated with D2O (SPAdes) (version 2) | ecosystem: Host-associated > Mammals > Digestive system >... | reverse complement strand
GAAATTGACCCCATCCCGTCGCTTCGCATTCTTTTGCGGACGCACAAGGTAACGCATCGCTCCACAATTCTGGAACCGCTTGAATTCGGCAAGCTGCTTGTGAGAATTGATGAATATGGGCAAAGAAGCGGATATTTCGCCGTCAAATGCGCCTTGCAAATAATGCCATATATTTTTGTGCGCACAAATGAGCTTATAAACGCCAAATGGAGCCAAATCAATTTTGAAACCCGCGAATGGCGTTACACGGTTAGCAAAACGAACACTCCGCATATTGTTCCCCTTGCTCCGCAGGTAATGGCCATTCTGGAAAAATTGAAAATCGGCACAGGCAACGGCGAGCTGTTGTTCCCCAATATGCGCGACTACACCCAGCCCATAAGCGAGGTTACAATGGTTGGCGCGTTGCGGCGCATGGGCTACACCCCGCAGGAAATGTGCATCCACGGTTTCCGCGCTACGGCCAGAACATTGCTGGATGAAGTCTTGCGGGAGCGTTACGACCTTATAGAACACCAGCTTGCCCATACCGTGCGCGACCCCAATGGCCGCGCCTATAACAGGACGGAGCATATTGAGGAACGACGCCGGATGATGAACAGGTGGGCGGATTATCTGGACGAGTTGAGAGCCAAAGCCCAGGCTATTTTATACAATAATACGGACATTCAACAAAAATCGGAGGATTGACCATGACAACTGAAAAACCGGATTGCGCGTTTTTACGGCTTCCACAAGTGTTGGAAATTTTTCCCATCAGCAGAAGTGCCTGGTGGAAAGGCTGTAAGGAAGGCCGTTATCCGCAACCCCTGAAACTTGGCCCGCGAACAACTGTCTGGCGAAAATCGGACATAGAAAAATTGGCGGCAAAAATATCCGGCGAAGCTGAAAATGACGGACAAAATATTTGAGCTTGCGGCCATTGCCGCGAACAATGGCCTTGCCAAGCTCTTTGTTAGGACTTATAGATAAAGGGAAGCCCGGATTTGCCGTGCGAAGACAAATCCGGGACTTGGCACGGCGCGGTTAACGCCCCCCGATGGCCGACTACCATAAAGGGTCAAGTTTTACGACCCCGGCTCATATTGATGCCTGAGCCGGGGTCAACTTTTAGCTGGCGTTAGTTGCCAGTAAAAGGATCAGACTCAGGGTTGCAAGCAAAACGAAAATGAGCTTCCGCATGGCTGTGCCCTCCTTTGTCGTTTGCGCCGTGCCGACGCATAGATGGGAGGGTAGCCGGACTTTGTCCTTTTACTTTTAAATTCCCGCCTTCGCAACAATCCTTCCAAATTGATTCCGCATTCAATCTCACCCCGCTTGTTCATTTTTGCGGATGAAGAGCGCGCTTTAGTTTTATGTGCCAGCAACTTTTTGTCCGAGGCATTTGAACATTTCATAAGCGGCCCGATTCTCTCTCACCGGTTCATTTGTCCACTCTCCAAAAATTGATTGCGTCATTTCACCACGCCAAAAATTTAATTTGCGAAGAAGGTTGCGGCATTTTCTCCGCGCGCACAGACATTTTCCATTTTTCAAAAATTTTTTGTCTCCGACAGGATGTCATCCTTTGTTCGGTTGGATATATGCCTTAAAAATTGAAGCGGAAGTCCCTTCATTTGCGGATTCCGCATATTTCGTTTGCCGGATGCGCACTTTTGTTTGAGGCGATGCTGACTCTCCGTAAGCGGCGTTGCAATTTTTCCAGACACACCCGCCCCCCTGCATTTTGTTTCATCGTACCAACTCCGCAGAGGCGAGCGCACTATTTTTTGAATCCGAAATGCCTTTCTTTTTGAGTCGTTTTGACATTCGACCAGCCACAAAAATCCCATCAGCAAAAAAATTTTTATCCATGAAAGTGTATCTTGTGCATTTTCGCAAAGTCCCACTTACATTTTAAAATCGCCGTGATATGGTGGTGGTTCTTCGTGGCAAGATGACACTTGTGCTACGCCCAAGTGTCATCTTGCAAAAGGGGCTGGCCCCTTTTGAAACCCCGATGATGCTCGGCGCTTCGCTTCTCGCATCAAAAGGCAAAAGACAAAATGCAAAAGCCGACCGCGTCATGTTGCATGGCCCGACAAGTTTTAATGCGGACGCGGAAATTTTAACGGTGCGGCCATGATCGTTAAAAAAATCAAACACGCGGTTAACAGCAAGCCGAAGGAATGGCAAATCGGCGACCTGGTGGATTATATCCGCAATCCCGATGTGAAAAACAGGGGTGAGAAAATTGAACACGCGGGCGGCATTAATTTTTTAACCGATACGCATTCCGCGCAAAAACTTGAGATGATTTGCCTTGCGAGAGAGTCCGTGCGCAGCAAGATGCCTGTCAACCATTATGTATTCTCATGGCCGGAGGGAGAACAGCCAACCAGCAAACAGGTGGACGAGCTTGTGGAATTTTTTCTCAGGGAGATGGGACTGGAAGGACACCAGGCAATTTACGGACTGCACAACGACACTCGAAATTACCATGTGCATATAGCGGTAAACCGTGTGCATCCCGAAACGCTGAAAGTGGTGAGAACCAATAACGGTTTTGACATCAGGCAGGCGCACAAAGTCCGGGCCATGATTGAAAAAATGCAGGGATGGAAACCGCTGGAAAATTCTCCATATGTAGTCACGGAAGAAGGCGAGATAGCCCAAAGAATTACAGACCATGAGCCGAAGCCGTCGCCAAAGGCCGTTGAATTTGAAATGGCGACCGGAGAAAAATCGGCTCAGAGAATTGCCCAGGAACGCGGCCATGAAATCATCAAAAACGCGCAGTCATGGGACGAACTGCACGAAGGCTTGAAGAAAGTCGGCTTGCGTTTTGAGAAAAAAGGCTCCGGCGCGATAATCTGGGTTGGCCAAACGGCTATAAAGGCATCATCTGTTGACCGCTCATTCAGCATGGGCAAGCTGGTCAAAAGGCTGGGAGAATTTGTGGCCGGAAATTACGATGCCACCATGCCGGAGATAAAGCCGGAGCCGCTCAGCCAGACGATTGCCCCGGACTTGCAAATCTTCAGGGCTGCAACACAAGAACTGGCAAAGCGAAAAAAGGAAAATGCTGCCAAAGAACGGGAAGAATGGGAGGAATTACAGGCACGGCAAAAATTGGAAAGGCAAGTAAAGTTGGGCAATATTGGCAAAAAACATCCTGCTCTTGTGCCCATTGCGCGTTATTGCCTGAAACTCCAGCAAAAGGACGAAAGAAAGGTATTCCATAATGAGCAGGTTGAAAAGCGCCCGTCATTCATCAGGCCCAAATTCAACCAGTGGCTGTTGCGGCGAGGCAAGAATCTGGCGGCTATTCTGGCAAAAAATCCTGAAAAATCAAGACACACCGCGCCCCCAGCCCCGCAAGCCGCTCAAAGCCCGCAGGCAAAGGCGTTTCTGGAGTACGCAAAGGCGGTCAACGCCGACCGCTATCGGGTGACAGCCATCAAAATGGACGAGGATGGAAGCCGGAAAGTGTTCATTTTGGACAAGAAAGACGGCCAGAGCATGGGCTTTACGCCGGATGAGCTTGTCAGGAAAATGCCCGAAATCCTGAAGCTGCAAAAACGCGGAGAAAATATTTATTACACGCCATTGTCAGAGGACAAGCACCATATCCTGATTGACGATATAAGCCCCGAAAATGTGGTCAGGCTTCAGAAAGACGGCTACAAGCCGGCGGTCATTATTGAAAGCTCGCCCCACAATTTCCAGTGCGTTTTGACCATTCCCAAGTTTGGCGGCGATTTCGACAGGCAAATCGCAAATCAGCTTGCGACCATGCTTAACAGGGAATATGGCGACCCCAAATTATCCGGCGCAATCCATCCCCACCGCGCTCCGGGCTTTGGGAATTTCAAGCCCAAACACAGGCAGCCCAATGGCGCATATCCCCTTGCGCTCCTTCGCTTCGCGGTTCAGCAGATTTGCAAAAAAGCCATTGTGGAAGCCAGAAAACTGGAACAGGCATTCCAGGCGAAAATGAGGCAACGACAAAAGTCAGTATTTGTGCCGACCGTCCAGACAAGTCCGCAAGCGGCCTATTTTGCCCATTATGAGAATATTCGAGGACACATTACCGTTGAGGATTTTTCCCGGGTTGACGCCATGATTGCCCTGCGGATGCGGGCCAACGGCCATTCGCCTGAAGCCGTGCTTGCCGCAATCAGGGACTGCGCCCCATCAATCAGGACAGGTATGGAAAAACGGCGCAACTGGCCCGCATACGCCGAGCGCACAATGAATTATGCTTTTGGCTATGCCGGCGACAGGGACTTGCAACGCAACTCCAACTATTTACAATTATGGCAAAAAATTGAAAATATTTCCGCACAGCATACGCGCAGACACAGGATGTAACGAATGGCAAAGTCGATAAAATCATCCACCTATCAACTGCATGGCCATTTGCGGTAAGGTGTTGGCTTGCGATAACATTGCTACAGCCGATTGCGTGAGAATTTGATTGCGGACGAAATTTGTCATTTCCGTGGCCACATCTACATCGGAAATGCGGGATTCCGAGGCTTGAAGGTTTTCGGCCTGGATTGTTAGATTTGAAACGGTGTTTTCGAGGCGGTTTTGAATGGCACCAAGATGGGCACGAATTTTATCTTTTTGCACAATTGCATCCTCAAGCCTTACGAGCATATTTTGCGCTTCCTCTTGAGTTTTAATATCAGAATATATGGCTTTTTCTGAATCAATATGTTTATTATAGGTCATATTTGACATCACATTTCCAATACTTCTATCATCATACCATGTTCGATTAAAATTAAACGTATGTAAGAGAGCGTCTTGATCAGTTCTATAACTAACAGTATTTCCGTCAATATTTAAGTCTAATATTTTTCCATCACTATCACCAAAGTGATTTATACCAAGATTAATTGAGAAGTGTGGATTCAAGGAATTGGTGATATGAAAATTTGTTGATATCACTATATAATCTGTAGCATTGCTATACTGGTTTACAACATGTGCTCCTCCTCCTACCAAATTTCTTATTGGTCCTGTAATAATACCTTGCTGATTTAAATACCGCACATTAAGTGTGTCTGCACGAACATATATATCGCTTGCATCTAATTCAAATCCAGCTTCATCAAACGCACGCATTTTAATGACCTTTCCGTCTTCGATGGTTGTCTCCATATTGATTTTAATATCAAAATTTCCTGTTGCTGGATCAATTGCTGAAAATGATGTATTAAATATAGCATTAACCGTTTTGAATGGATCAAGTAAGGCAGTAGGCGGATAAGTGATTGGAAGTGTTTCAACTAATTCTGAATGTTTGTAATCAACTAATCCTAATCCTTCCACTGTGGCCGGAGGAATATCAATATAATAATAATCCTCGGCTGAATCATTGGCAGTGCCGAAATGTATTTTCATAGCTCCTGCTGGATTCATCCCACTCCCCTCATGCTTGCCGTTTAAAGAGCCGTCGAGAAGTTTAAGCCCATTAAAATCAGTCGCATTGGCAATCCTGTCAATCTCGCTTGCCATTGCCTTAAATTCAGAATCGATCATCAGCCTTTGCGTGGAATTATACGTACCAGTAGCTGCCTGTTCTGCAAGTTCCTTCATGCGGATCAACTTTTCATCTATAATGCTCAACGCACCATCTGCTGTTTGTATAAGGGAAATTGCGTCATTGGCGTTTCTCACGCCTTGATGAAGCGCGGCAACATCCGCCCGCATAAGTTCCCGAATGGCAAGCCCTGCGGCGTCATCAGCCGCTCCATTTATTCTCAAGCCGCTGCTTAAACGTTGAGTTGAGGTTGCTAAACGCCCATAATGGGTATTCAAATTTCGGGCAGTGTTCGCTGCCATAAGATTGTGACTGACAACCAAAGACATCGGATTCCTCCAAATTTATTAACGAGAAAATGCTTTGGGGTAAGCCTGAACAGCATTTTGCGCGCCACGAAGTTCGCTAGCCATCAGACACACTGATGAAGAATGGTAATGCGAAATTGGAAATATTTTTATATATCTTGTTGAAATATATGGTTAAATCTAAATCTATAAAGCTTTTCTTTTTCTTTGAATGGCAGGATTTTTGCATGGATTTTAACCAAAAAATCCGCTTTGGTAGGGGCTTCATTGTCAGTGTGTCTGACAATGAGCCATCCAAATATGTCCGAAAATGCCCATTTTTGGCCAAATTTGTCCATGCAAGAGCGCTATGGCGTCATTTTTTTAACCATTCACGGATAAACAAGTTTTTCCCGGTTGCACCCTCAAGCCATGCGCATTTTTCCTACTCAATATCCGCTGGTTGGGTAAATTCTGCCTGTAAGGGCAAGTTTTGCCTAAATCCAAATCCTCATTTGTAGCTAAAAAGTTTCCGACAAATTCCGCTGCCGCCAGCAGCGACGCCTGGCCAAGATGCGCATATCGCATTGTTGTGCGCGGGTCCGCGTGGCCGAGCATTTTCTGCACTTCGTAGAGGGAATGGCCGGAATTGACGAGAAAGCTGGCGAAAGTGTGCCGCAGGTCATGGACCCGCACATCTTTCAGGCCGAGTTCAGCACGCAATTTTTTCCAGAAAAGATACACATCCGAAAGCGGCTTGCCCTCGGCATGGCCGGGAAAAAGCCAGGGGATGCCTGCCTTTTGGGGAATTGACTTGATAACGGCTATTGCAGCGTCTGAAAGGACTATGTGGCGTGGCTTTCCGGATTTTGACAAGGGCACAGTGAGCAGTCTTTGCTCAAGATTCACATTTTCCCAGCGGGCTTTGAGGATTTCATTTTTCCTCGCTCCGGTGAGCAACAGCAGCCGCAAGGCCAGAGCTTCGGGACGGTCGCTTTGCTCAAGCCGCTCCATTAGGCGCCGGGCTTCGTCCTGTGACAGATAGCGTTCCCTTTGTTTGTGAATCTTGAAGGAAGATACGCCATTGCACGGCGACTTGCCCGACTCAAGAAAGCCCCGCGTTTCAGCGAAAGAGCAGATCGTCTTGAACACGGCCAGAAAGCGATTGCAGGAAGATGGGGCAAGCCCGCTTTCCAGAAGGCTGTTAAGCCAGTCCTCAACCTCGCATCGGTTTATTTCTGACAATACGCGATGTCCGAAAACCGGCGAAAGGTATTGGCGGGCAATACGCTCGTCAATCTGCCAGCTTCGTTTTCTGACTTTGATATTTGGGAGATAAATCTGGCTTACGAAAGCATCCAGAGTCAGATGACTGTCCTGGGCCTTGGTTTGGATTTTGGAAATGGAATTATGGCGGCGCATACGGAATCCTCCAATTTTGATTGGGTGGTATTCCGCAAGCCTATCATGGGATTTTAATTAAAAATGGAACAGGGATTTTGGCGCGAGTCCAATGAAAACCCACAAAGAACAGACATATATTTTATGAATTATAAAAAGCGCCATTTTTTCGCTTGACAGGTTTTCCAGATATTTACGATTTCTCAAGATAGCTTTTTGCCCGCCTTGCACGCATTGCCATCCTATCTTTTTTGATCAGTTTGCATGATAGCCGCGCTTTCTGTTTCCAGAAATTGCGGCTTTATTTTTAGTCCAGGAATGTCCCTTAAAGCCCATGTCTATCCACAAATTTTAGGGGTTGTTTTTAGGGGTAAAAGCTACCCTTATTCAATATAACTATTTGATAACATGGAATAAAATTATTAAATATTATCTCTCATGAAATTTTTCATTTCACAAAAACTCTTCGCCCCATATTTTTCAAACTCTTCCTGCTCTGCATACACGCACTCATACTTCACCCTGTCTTGCGCCTTGTTCACATCTTCGCACCACTGGCGCAGGCGTTGCATTTTGAGCGGGGTGTCCAGGTCGGCATTGCCCTTGGTTTCAACTATCACGATTCGGTTTTTGGGCAGCTTTACAATGAAGTCCGGGTAGTAATGGGAGATATTGCCGTCCCTGTTAACATAATCAAGCTTGAAGTTGGCCGCAAGGTAGTTCTTGGCACAGGCCGGCACATCCTTGCAATTTTCCCCAAAAGCGGCAAATTCAAGTTCAAAATGGCTGTCGCCAATTATATAGAAAGCTTACCGGACTTGCCAAAAGTGCCCAGGCCATGTGCCCAAAAGAAAAGGCAGCCGGCCCAATAACGCCAACTGCCTGATATAATTGGAGCGGGAAACGGGATTTGAACCCGCAACGTCCAGCTTGGGAAGCAAAAGAATATAATTGATGCCATTGCAGATCGTTTATTGCTGGTATATATCCACTGGCAATGCTTGACTTTTTTGACCAATGCAGTTTGTTGGCAACTGTGCGGTGTATGGTCGCAAAGTGGTCGCAATTCTCGCCGCAGGGTCGCAATGGGGTCGCAATATGGGTGTTAGAAAATCCACCAAATATCCTGGCGTTCAAGCAAGGGAAAGTAGCGAGCGCCGCTATCGTGGGCGTCCCGACATATGCTACACAATTGATTATAGGGATGCCACAGGAATGCGCATCAGAAAGGATGTTGGATGGGCTAGTGAGGGTTTTACCGCCGCTCTTGCATCCGAAATGAGGGCGCGTCTTGTAAATGAAGCCAAGACCGCATCCGCCATGGGAAATGTTGCCCTTACTGTAAAAAAGAAAGCTCCTACTTTGCTTGAGGCGTGGAAAACCTACAAGCGAGACTGGCTTGAACCTAACAATAAGCATACCTCTGGAGACGAGACTCTTATATTCGGTGTTTTGCGCAACCTCGCCCCTTTGCCGCTTGATCAGATAACCGCCTATAGACTTGACCAGCTTATGGCCGAAATGCGGCATAATGGATACTCGCCGCAGACTGTCAAACATGCTATCGCCCTCATTAGACGCATTGCAAATCGCATGGTGAAATGGAAGATATATGAGGGGCCTTTGCCTTTCAACGACATTACCTTGCCTGTGCTGAATAATGAACGTCAGAGATTTCTTTCTCCAGATGAGGCGCGCCAGCTGCTTGCGGAACTGGCAACCCGTAACCGGAGATGTTGGATAATGGCGCTTATCAGCCTGCATTGCGGTCTGCGATTTGGCGAAATCGCAAAATTGCGATGGAATGACATTCGCAGGGATACAATGTCCATTTTTATCCCTGACTCCAAAAGCGGCCATGCCAGATATTCGGTCATGACCAGAGAAGTGGCCGACGCGCTCGCTGATCTGCCAGCCGGACGCGGCTCTGACCTGATTTTTCCCACATCCAGCGGTGTGCCTATGGAAAATGTGCCCAAAGCATACAGTCAGGCCGTTCAAGCCCTGGGTTTCAATGACGGAATTACTGACAGACGCCAAAAAGTGGTTTTTCATACGCTCCGGCATACTTATGCCTCCTGGCTTGCCAAAGGTGGACAAGGCCAGCTTACAATCGCCGACAGGCTCGGCCACCGTTCTCTTGAAATGACCAAAAGATATACTCACCTCATGGACGAAACCAGACAGGCAAGCGCGGACGCTATCAGCAAGATATTCCACGGCCAGCCTCCAGAGAATCAATAGTCTGAATTTCGCTCTGCGAGAGCCAGATATCCAGGTCTTTCCGTGCATAACGGACAGCGCGGCCTGACTTGTGATATTTTGGCCCTTTCTTCTGATTTCTCCATGAGCGCATGGTGGCCACTTTCACACCCAGATATTCAGCCGCCTCAAAATCGTTCATTTCCTTTGGGGTCTTTTCTTGAATTGTGGCAATCGCCGAACCGACTGCGGAAGCTACGGCTTCTTTGATAATTTCATGCAATTTGTCAGGGCTGATTACGACAACTTCGTTCATTCTTCCACCTCCACAAATTCAACCTTGCTTTCGGCAATCCAGGCTTCTGGTATAAACAGTTCATGCTCGTGGTCGCAGTGCGGACATTTCCAGCGCAGTTCCAGGACGCGCTTGCCGAAAGTCTGTTCAAGATCATGGCCAACCGTGTGTTCTATCTCGCCGTAGTCGCGGCGCATGTAAATCTGCGCCACATCACCGATTTGAACCGGCAGAGGCGCATGCGGCCTGTCGTTTGCCCAGTCATACTTCGAGGGGGGCGGCGTGGCCAGCAGGCGGAGATATTTATACCTGTAGTCGGCCTTCCTCTTTGGCGGATCAACTTTCTTCCAGCTCATAGCGCCACCTTCATCCTTTGATACTCGTCGCAGGGGCTCATATCTCTATCAAATATCACGCGCGGGCACGGGGCATGACGCTTGCCGTCCTCGAAGTTGTGGCAGTTTTTGCATGAGTCTGAAATGTATGAACAGACGGCCTCGTGATTTTTCGCCTCGCCAAGCGTATCAAAACTATCGCCGCAAGCCTCGCATTCATAGATAAAGTCCTCTTCAACCTCATGATCCGACAAGTGATCTTGTGCCTCGCTTTCGTCATCGAAGGTCTCTTTGCAGACAGGACAGACATATACAGTCTTTCCAATGATACCCATCACTCGCCCTCCGTATCCGGAACTTCGGGCAGGCCCGTCATGCCCTCGTATATCTGGCCTGTCGTGTCGCGCAGTTCAAGCACGCGGCGCAGTTCGCCCACGCAGCAGATCATGGCTCTTTTGGAGCAGGCCACTCTGGAAAAATACTCATCGCCCGGATAGACTTGCAGATACTCCCCAAGGCTCAAAAGGAACTTGGCCTGCCATTCGGCAATGTCCTTCCAAAGCTGGTCGCCCGGAGTTTTCTCCAAAAATTCTCGAAGATCCCGAATGTCCCTCAAGCAGTAAGCCGCCATCACAGACGGCAGCATGGGCGTCTGCTCGTCCCATGCCAGATACTGCCTCGCCTTGAGGCAATCCTCAACGCCGCCCTTGTAAGGCGCGCGCAGGACGTATTTCACGGCATTGCCGAGGCAGAAGCCCAGGTGGCGCGTGATCTCGATGGGCTGCACTGGATAGACTGTATAATGGGCAGGAGATTTTATAAAATCATGGTTAGCCATTTTCCCTTTCCCTCACTTCCCTGGCCATGTCGGCGAGGTGCCTCTGCCAGGATATTTCTGTTGCGATTACATGGGCAAAGCCAATGGCCACAGCCAGGGTCAAAAAGACAAGTATGGTCATGAGGCCCTCCGGGATATGCGGGAAAGCAAATCAAGCATCTCCTTGTGCGTGGCCATGACGTGGATGGTCGCGCCGCCAAGGCGCAGGGTATAGTGGACTCTAAATCCGGCCTTGACCGGCACCAGTGAAGTGGGGTAAACAATCTTCATCCAATTAACTCCTTATTTTTGGATACGCCCGTTCTGCTCGCTACAGGACGGGTTTTTATTTGTACTGTTCCTCGTGGGTTTTCCTCGCCAGGGTAATCATGCCAAGGATGGCTTCCACAGCCTCGTGGCCCTCATTGATTATCCGATCCAGCTGATCCTTCGGGATATCTCCATCCGAAATGTCCTTGGCCGTCTCGGCCGCAAACTCGCCAAACTCTTTCACGCTCGCCGCAAGCTGCTTCATGAGCGGCGCGGGGTCTTCCGCCGCTTTCGGCAGGGGGATGTAAACCCCGCCGCGCTGTCTGGCCAGAAAGGTCAGCGGCAGGTCGGAGTCGCAGATGTCCATGATGGGCAGGATCATGTCCGCACCCAGCTTGTGGCCGGGCTGGCGTGATGTTTCGCTCATCATCGTTGCGTATTTCTTGCCCAGAAGCTCGGCAATCGTGGCCGCGTCCAGGCCGGACGGCGCGTTGGTCACCACCTGGTGGCAGACTGCGGCAAGGGACGGATACTCTTTCATGCTAAAACCTCGTGCGCGTTTGCGCGAACTTCTTTTGCGTGGCCGGAAGCCGATTTTTGGGTTATGCCGATTGCAGGACGGTCGGGGTCGTGCGTTTTTTTCGCGGCCCGGAAATTTTGTGCACGGGCCTTGGCAGCAGGTCGTCCGGTATGCCAAACTTCACCAGCTGGTCATAGCGCCAGGGGGGGATGGTCTCCGCCTTCATGATCTTGCAGACATTCTGGAGCGAAGTCTCCATTTTCCTGGCCAGATCGGCCTTGGTCAGACCCTGCCGTTTAAGCCATAGCTCTAACATCTCTTGCCGGGTAAAGTCCATTATGTTATTTCTCCAATCAATTGCATTTATAACTTTGACGGACAGGGCCAAGCAGTCGCTCAAGAATTTGCCTGTCGCATGGTGAAAGAGGCTTTCGCTGTTTTTCCGAATCTGCGCCGCGTGCATAAAACATCGGCCCGACAAAGTTACGCATTTTGGGATAGTTGTGATTCTGCATTTCCTTTTCCTGCGGATTTTTGTTGATATGTGCCGCTAATTGAAAAATAACCATGATTTTTATTGTAAAATCTTCAACAGAAGGATGACATAATGACCAAGGCTGAAATCCTCACCCATGTTCTGGCAAGGGTAACGGGAAAACCGGAAGCAGATGTGAAAGATCTTTTTGACAACATTTGCGCGGCAAATCCCAAAATAGCCAAAGGTTTCATGGTTGAAGTGCCGGAAGAGCAGGCTCAAAAGGATATTGAAGCCATGCTCGCCGAAGGCCCCGGCATCCTCTTGCGCCTTATGCAGGGCGCGCGTGAAGTGGCGGCTTTTGAATCAAAAACCGTTCACTGAATTTCCTTGCCAGGGTTTCAAAAAACATTTTGCGGCAATTTTTTTCTGGAATCACTTCGGCAATGAAACTCTCAAACTTGGGACACTCGCTGCTTTTCTCCATTTTTTCTCCTGCGGCTTTTTTGTTGATGTTTGCCGTTGAGTGGAGAAATAACTATAATTTTATTGAAAAGCAATAAATTTATTGAAATATGAAAAGAGATTTTACATATCTATTTGAAATAATACGCAATAAATTTATTGAACAACAATCTGGCAAAAGCATAACTATGAAAGCTTTAGCCGGATTCCTTGGTCATGAACATGATGGCAAGGTTACTGCCTGGAAAAAAGGACAGTGGCCAAGCGCGGAAGATATCACGATAATCCATGATAAATTGGGTTTTAATTATCGTTGGCTTTTGCTTGGCGAGGGAGAACCCCTGGCAAAAGATCCAACTGACCAAGAAAATAAGAATTTTGCGGAACTGAAAAGGGAAAATGATCTTTTAAAGGCCGAATTATCGGAAGAAATATCTTTCAGCCGCAAGTTGTCCAAGCAGAACGCGGAATTATACGATAAATGCAGGGCGCTTGAAGAAAAACTCTCTTTTCTGGAAGAAACGAAGCTTGGTGCGCCATTGCCGACAGATGCCCCTGGTTCACAAGCGGGGAAGAACTTGAACATGCTCAATGACGAGTCAAAGAAACAATAAAAAATCAAATTGAAAGGGAGGGAAAAATGAATAATGCTATCGCTTATGTTTTTTGTTCCTTTTGATGGTTTGTTTTGGGGGTATGATTCCGGTATGCCAAGCTTCACCAGCTGGTCATACCGCCAGGGGGGGGATGGTCTCCGCCTTCATGATCTTGCAGACATTCTGGAGCGAAGTCTCCATTTTCCTGGCCAGATCGGCCTTGGTCAGACCCTGCCGTTTAAGCCATAGCTCTAACATCTCTTGCCGGGTAAAGTCCATTATGTTATTTCTCCAATCAATTGCATTTATAACTTTGACGGACAGGGCCAAGCAGTCGCTCAAGAATTTGCCTGTCGCATGGTGAAAGAGGCTTTCGCTGTTTTTCCGAATCTGCGCCGCGTGCATAAAACATCGGCCCGACAAAGTTACGCATTTTGGGATAGTTGTGATTCTGCATTTCCTTTTCCTGCGGATTTTTGTTGATATGTGCCGCTAATTGAAAAATAACCATGATTTTTATTGTAAAATCTTCAACAGAAGGATGACATAATGACCAAGGCTGAAATCCTCACCCATGTTCTGGCAAGGGTAACGGGAAAACCGGAAGCAGATGTGAAAGATCTTTTTGACAACATTTGCGCGGCAAATCCCAAAATAGCCAAAGGTTTCATGGTTGAAGTGCCGGAAGAGCAGGCTCAAAAGGATATTGAAGCCATGCTCGCCGAAGGCCCCGGCATCCTCTTGCGCCTTATGCAGGGCGCGCGTGAAGTGGCGGCTTTTGAATCAAAAACCGTTCACTGAATTTCCTTGCCAGGGTTTCAAAAAACATTTTGCGGCAATTTTTTTCTGGAATCACTTCGGCAATGAAACTCTCAAACTTGGGACACTCGCTGCTTTTCTCCATTTTTTCTCCTGCGGCTTTTTGTTTAGGTGTGCCGTTGAATGGAGAAATAACAATGATTTATTGTAGTGTCAACAATAAAATATTTTTATGGATAAATTGCTATCCCTCCATGAGCGAATAAGGGAACTCGCAAAAGCTAAAGATATCTCGCTTACAAAACTTGCTGAAGCTATTGGCGAAAAGCAGCAAACTTTCCAACAATGGCTCAAACCAGGAAGCGAGAAAAATATTTGGGCCCATCTTCCCAAAATTCTCAAATTATATCCAGATATTAATGATGTCTGGCTTTATATTGGTCGTGGTTCCATATTTGTTGATACGACAGTTCCTGACGTAAAAGAGTTGGAACAACAGATAGAAAAACAAAGCCTTGAAATCCAGTCATTAAACCAGGCTTTGGAAGAAAAAATATTTTTAAATGACCAATTGACCAAAAATAACATAGCGTTGTTTAATAAATGCCAAGGGCTCGAAGAAAAGCTCGCTTTTCTGGAAGAAGGGAAAGTTCTTGCGCCATTGCCGACAGATGCCCATTCTTCACAAACCGGAACGAAGTTGAACAGCCTCAATAACGAGTCAAAGAAACAATAAAAAATCAAATTGAAAGGGAGGGAAAAATGAATAATGCTATCGCTTATGTTTTTTTGTTCCTTTTGATGGTTTGTTTTGGGGGTATGATTGCGGGGCTGATAACGCCAAGGGCCGGATTTTTCCTGGAACGGAAAACCCGTTTGCGCGCTGCCGGCGCATGGCTTTTTCTTGGCCTTGTCTGTTTTGTGGGTATCGCAATTTTCGCGCCGGCTGTTCCGCAGCAAATGGCGGATGCGCAAACAGAGATAAAGAATGACGATGCGCTGGTAAAAAATGAACCGCAATTGCAGGCGGCAACCAGTCCTGCTATTGAGCCAACTTCATCTGGCCGCGCCGAGGAAAACACGGCTTCAGACCATGCCGCCGCATCCAATGAGACTCTTGCCAAACCGGAAGATCCTCAAAAAACAGAAGCCGCTCCAATGGCGCTTGCTGCTCTGCTGCCTGTTGAAAATACAGCTCCAGCTCATGAAAACATGCCAGCTGCGGCAATTCCAATCGTTGAAACGCCCAGTAAAGTTGAACAGCAACCCCATTCAGTCGCCAAAGAGCCTATAGAAAGAAAAATCCCTGCCTCAAAAAGCTCATTCAAAAGCGCACCAAAAGAAAAGGCTGTTTCCGGCGAAAGAGAGAGAACTGCATCGCCAGCCAGGACAAGGACTGTTGCCGCCAAAGCCAACGCCACTGGCGGCGGGGGCAAATACAGCGGCAATGTAAAAACTTTCAAATTTCATAATTCCCGTTGCAGATATTACAGCTGCCGTGATTGCGTTGCCTCTTTCAAATCCAGGGATGAAGCTTTTTCAATGGGATATTCGGCCTGCAGGAAATGCGGTGGGTAAGGCTGTTTTCGTAGCATGACAAAGACCAAGGCTGCTCCCGAAAGAGCGGCCAACAATTTGCGTCAGGCGGACAAAAACATTTTCGGATCTGTCTTGAAGAAATCAGCAAATTTTTTCGCGTTCTGCTTTCCAATTGGGCGTTTGTCGTTCTCCATTTCAGAAATATGATGGCGGGGAATATCCACCATTTTGGACAGTTCGGCCTGGGTCAAATTCTCGCGGGTGCGATAACCGAGCAGGTGTGTGCCTGGAGAACTTGTCGGAACTTCAAGGTTTGCACCTCCAGGTCGTTTCATATTTACACCCAAAGAAAGACGCGGGGATCTGTTCCAAATACTTCAGCTATGCGTTTTGCGTTCTGTTTGCCAATAGGGCGCCTGTTATTTTCCATATCCGAAATATGGCGTCTTGGAATGCCAACCCGTTTTGCAAGCTCCTCCTGCGTCAAATTTTCGCGGTAACGCAACCCCTGCAAGATGGTTCCCGGGGTGCGGTCTGTCAACACTTCCTCAATGGGAATGTCCTCATCATCTCCGCCTGCATCATTCAAGTCATTAACCGCACAACCGTGACTTTTCAGCAATTCCATGATGTTTGCAAGTTTGGCGCAAGGACACGACACCATCAGGAGATGGCTATCATCAATAGGGTGCGTTTTCGTGTGTTCCTGCATAAGTAATCCTCACAAGGAGTTCATCTCCCTCAATTTCCTTCCATATCGCCACATATGTGGGATGACCATTTTTGAGGTGGCAATGATGGCTTCCGTCCGCCAGTTTGCTGTAATTGGGCCAGTTGCCGCGCACAGGGCCAAGCACACGAATGTCTGCCACCAGGGCGGTTAAAGCTTTCTTCACATGCGCGGGAAGGCTCTGTATTTGTTTTGCTGTCTTTTTGGATGTTTTTATTTCCCACATGAAAGAATTATGCACTATATTTTAGTGCATTACAAGTTAAAATCGCTGTTTCCGAAAAAAATTTCCTGCCGGAAAATATTTGCGCCGGCAGGAACTGGCGGCCATTATGCCGCTTTTTGCAGGTTGCTTTGCGATGTCTTGAAAAGCTTCCAGAGTTCAGCCGTGAAAATGCGGTTCAGAACTTTGGTTTTCATCAGATTCAGACTTTGTTTGGCAATCCGGGGATTGAAGTTGTAATCGCGGTATGGCTGCCACTGGCCAGGGTCAATGAGGCTGCACAGTTTGCGGTAAAATGCCGGCAAGTCCCCCATGCCGCCCAAGCGCGAGTAAACAAAAACGGTTTTGGCAATAAGACAGATTTCCCGATGCGAAAGGACTGGACTGGCCAATCTGGCAAGATGCGGGTTTGAGCCGCCAGACGTCGTTGGCATATATGGACAGGAAAAGCGGCGCGTTTCAGATATCCTGGAATTTTCGGCTGGTATTGTTTCTTCGGCATCCGGCATTGATGGCTCAACATCAGGCAGGATTTTGGCAAGGCGCTGATACTCGCAGATAATGTCGCGCATGACTCTGACGTCGCCGCCGTGGTCAGGATGATTCGCAAGGGCAAGTTTGCGGAATTTCTGCTTGAGTTCGCACAGGGTTTCAATTTCATCGAAGTACGGCATGTTATGCTCCTCTGTTTTTGTGCGGAGGAGCCAGAGTTTATTTCCTGGTTGAGCCTCTGGCTCCCGCTTTAAAATCCTTCATGAGTGCAACTGGGCCTTACGATCCCACCTTTACGCGCCAGTATCCGCATGCCTTGGCATCCTTGACTGCCTGCTTTTTTGTTTCTGTGAATGATCCCTGATAAAAACGCGGTTCATTTTCATCGCCCAGGAAAAAGGCCCAGCTTCCGTTGCCACGAGGGGACTTGCCGTGAGCCCAAAGATAATTTGAATAATCAACAAATATGCCGGAAATTCTTGTGTTTGTTTTCATGACTGTTCCTTGTGTTATTTTGAAGTTTGTTGTTTTCCTTAACTTCAATACTACCATAATTGACTTGACCGTCAATGAAAAAATCAATAATTTCAATAGATTATCTTATTTTTATTGCTAGATGACAAAAAAGCCCCGCGTGAACGGGGCCAGATCCGTAATGTTATGATGTTTATCAGGCTGACTGCATGGTTTCCAGCTTTTGCTTTACGCAGTTGGCTGCCCACCGTCCATTTGCATTGAGCATCCGCACCCATGCGCCTCTCGTGGGCGACCACTTGAAGCCGTTGGATTTGAGGAGGGTTCTGACTTCCTGCTCCGGCTTGCCGTCAAATATGAACATGATCCGGTTTTCCTCGGCATCCTCGCGCATTGTGAAGCCATCGCACTCAACCTCGCGCGTCACATTCTCCGCTTGCGCTTTTTCAAGGGACAGGATGCGTTGAGCCACACGCCGGATATTTGCGTTATTGTTCTGGAGTTCAAAACGCTTAAAGCCGGGCTTGTATCCAGCTATGGGGTGTGTGGCCGCGTGTGCCTGCTCCTCTGTAAAGCCAAGTTTCAGCAGTTCGCCTTCCCACAAGTTGGGCGGATATGAGCGGATAATGACATTGGCCTTTTTCATGCGGGTCTGCGCGGTTTTCAGTTCCGCAAGTTTGGCATGAAGTTTTTCCAGCGCCTTTGGGTCATCACTGGAAATGCCGCCGGAGCCTACGGCGTTGGCCTTTGCCTCGCAATAATCCGCTTTTTGCTCATTGGCATAGGCTCGGCCAAAGGTGTCATGAATGCGGCCACGATAGCGCCTGTCGCGCTTCTCCGAATAATGACCTACCAAAATAGGCTGACCAAGAGGAATCGCGTCCGCCATTTCACTGGCCTGTCTGTTCAGGGACTGCGCCTCTGCGCGGAGCTTTTCCGCCCTTGCCTCATAACGCTCTTTCCTGGCCTGCTGTCTTTCTTCGTAATCCTGCATGGTAAACTCCGTATCTTGCGGCTCCCGCCCGTGAACGGGAGCCGGATTTATTTATGAGTGCATTACATCCTTGAGTGTCTTTTCATCATTCCAGTAGAGGTCAAGCTCAAGCCGATTTGTGGCAACAATCTCTGGAATGCTGACATAGCCAAGCTCGGCATTGCCCATATCGCCGCCAAGACAGGTAAAGCCAAATGCCTCGCCTGTATCGTGGTCAAGCTCGGTAATCCAGATGTCATTCGCTCCGCCGAAATAATGCAGGCGAACCCGCGCATCCGTGCCCAAATGTTCGTTGGCATAGAGTGGCGGCACAGCTTTGATTGTCTGTTCCATGCTTTTGAGCAGATTGACAAAGTATTCGCCTTCCTCTCCTCTGACGCTGTGCATCAGGCTGGCAAGCTCGCTCTTGGGAAGATACCGTTTCAGGAAACCGATGTTCGCGTTCATTTTTTACTCCTCTTGACATTTATCGTTTGAGGAGCCAGAGTTTCATTTCCTGGTTGAGCCTCTGGCTCCCGCCCTGTTTCACGCTTTGCGCGAGGCAGGGTTTTTTATATGAAATCCAGTATGTAGTCAGGCTCAAGGCCCAGTTCATCCAGCAGGATGTTTTCAGCCTCGTCATAATCGCCTGCCTGCACCGCCCGCATTATCATCAGCCTTGTTTCAATCACGAGGCTTTTCGCCTCCTCCCAGGACAAACCGTCCCTTTTCATGAGCATGAGGGAAATTTTTTTCATTTTTTCTCCTTTTTATTTTTTGTTGTTTTCCTTAACTTCAATACTACCATAATTGGCTTGTCCGTCAATAAAAATCAATAAAATCAATATGATATGTAATATTTTTTTGAAAAATGGCATTACGGCAGAATCGGGCAATTATTGCCTGGGGCAAGGCAAAAAAGGCGGCAAGAGATGAAAAAAACTCAAAAATTGCATTTTTCCAGCATTTTTGGCGGTCAGCCATCAATGAGACAGGCCATGAACTGGCCAGATAGCGTTAAATTGCGCGGCAATATAATGGTATGGGAAAAACTTTTTCTGGGCTTATAAGCAAAATTTGAAAGGTAATTTTTTACCGGATTTGGCAAATTTGGCGCACAAAAAAGCCCCCGCAGGAGGGGGGCAACCTGAAAGGATTTACATTTCCGGCCTTGCCTCCGGCGGCATCTGCCGCCCTTCGCGTTCCGAGGCAAAGCTCAATTCGCAATGTTTCTGGCCGGTCTTTTTATCCCGATCCCAAAAAAAGATCGCGTCAATCAATATGCGCGGCCAGTGGCGCTTGCCAGCTTTGCTCATTCGGTATGCGCGGCTGGAGAGGGTTTCGTCCGGCCAGCCGCCAAGCCTGGCATTCCAGAGCTGGTCATGTGCGATGGCCACGGCTTTCCAGTAGGGCATGGTACAGGGCATCTAATCCTCCTTGCCCGCAGGGATGCGGGCAGCCGCGCAGCGGAACGAGCCGGAACTTGCTTCCGGCGAAGTGAGCCCGCGTATTGCACAGGACGTGCAATCGCGGGCAAATGGCATCGTGCATGGCATTATTGAACCTCGGCAAAGCTGATTTTCACGGCGTCCACAGCCTCGAAGCTGGCCGCGCCCTCAATGGCGGCCCGCATGGCCCATTTTTTGGCGTAAAGGCTCTGGCCATACTCTATGACCTCAAGGCGCATGGCTTTCAGCTGATCAAGCGTTACCGGGCGCATGGCATTGTTCGCATCGCAGAACTGGGTTTCCGTCTGGCCAGTCTGCTCCAGCATGGTGATCAGGCCGGAGATGTCGCGGTTGGCCCGCTCGGTGGCGTCAATGGCAAAGCCAGCGGAGGATTCGATCTTGCCATGTTGCTCGGCCGCGAGCCAGGCCGCATTGAGGCGATCCATGGCCTCTCCTTTGTATATTTCCAGGTTGGCCGCAATGGCATCATCATCAAGCGGCACGACCTTGAAGTTCTGGACATAGCCCGTCTGGTCGGCATTCAGGACGGGCTCGCCATCAGCCAGCATCCCCTCGGTCCACCTGTTGTATTCGGGGTAAGGATAAAAAATCTTCTTCCATCCCAGGGCGTCCATGACATCCTTGCTTTCGACGTTCACGCCGCCGTCCCTAAGCTGCGTTTCTGTCGCATAAGAACCGGTAAAGATGTTTTTGTAGGTTGTGGGCAAATCCATGATCTTTCTCCTATTGGTAGAGTTTTACAATTTTTGTCATTTCCGAATCATGGCCTATAAAGAGGGGCAAGGACGCTTTTTCACAAAGCGATTTGCGCAAATTGAAGGAATTGCAATGCTTGATAATTCCCAGATAGCTTTGCAGGGAGTTCACGGCATTGAGATCAAGGTGATTGTCGCGCACCCGTTGAAGGGCATGTTTTGCCGAGGCAACTGTCATCTGGCGCGGGTAAGCTCGAAAGGGCCGGATTACACGCCCAACAAAATCAATGCCCTGCGCGGCTGGCGCAACGCGCACTTTATCTGGATGCAAATGCAGTTGGCGGTTGGCCCGCAACCAGGCATCCACTTTCTCTTTCCAGTCGTAAAGCTGCTCCCTGTTTCTGGATATGAAAACGGCGTCATCCACATAACGCACATACCATTTCACTTTCAGTGTGTGTTTTACATAGTGATCAAGATCATTCAGATATACATTGGACAAAAACTGGCTTGTCAGATTGCCGATAGGCAAACCATGCCCTCTTTTGCAATGCCACAGGCTTTTATGGGCGGGGATTTTCGAGAAGTCGGAGCCGGGCTTTATCAGAGCGTCTTTTGTGGGATCATTGAAGATAATCTGCCTTGTCAGCCGGGCCACAAGAGAATCGCTGCCAATTTCTCTTTCGACAATTTTCCACAAGATTTGACGGGATATGCTTACAAAGAAGTTGGCAATATCAACCTGTAAAGCCCAGGCCGGTTTATGCCAGTTTTCAGTTGCGCGGCGGCAAAACTGTTCAAGCCGCTGGCTTGCGGCAAGCGTCCCTCGTCCTTTTATGCAGCTGAAAGAGTCTTCGATAAAACGTTTTTCAAAGTATTCGCCAATCTCATTGTAAATCAAATGGTGGACAACTCTGTCGCGGAACAAAGCGGCCCAGATTTCTCTCGGTTTTGGCCGGTAAACGGGGAATGCGCGGGTTCTTCCAATAACGTATTCCCCCGAATTGATCTCATCCAGAAGGCGCATGAGATTGCGCTCCTGGTTGACCTCAAAGGCAACGGCAACGCTCTTGCTGCGCTTGCGTTTTCTGCAATCCAGATAGGCTTGCAGAATGTCGGCATAGCTGAATTGGTTTTTGAGCGCCACAAGCGGCATATCATCTCCCGGACGGGAATGACCCCGCCCTGGTTCGTCTTGTTGTTGTTGTTGCAGTTGCCATTGGAGTTCACGTTCCACGCGTTGTTGGCACTGTACTCCGTGCTGGACCACGCAAAACTGGCCCCGCCGAAGACTGGCAACTGGTTAGACTGTTCTCTCCATGCCGTCAGGGACGTTTCCGCGCCTGAAAGCTGCCCTTGCGAGCCTCTGCCTCATTGGGCGGAACAATCCGAGATGATGGCTCGCCAGCGACTACCTGTGGACTGTCGCTGTTCTGGCCGGTCACCACTTTTTGCGCATCTCTCTTTTTTTGGATTTCTTCACTGATAAAATTCAGCCATCCCGCTGTCTGTTTCTCGATATTTTCAAAATGTTCTGATTGCTCAATGAACATTTTGTTGGAAATCAACCCGTCATCATGAAGATCGCGGTGAAATAGCCATGCCTCCATTGTTTTTCTTTCCAAGTTTTTGATAAGGGCGCGTTTCCGTATCAGTTGCTGGAGCGTTTCCTGTTTTTCAATGTATGCAAGCGCAGCGGCCCGGCGCAAATTGCGGCATACCATCAGCAGTTCGTGCCCGTCCTCGTATTTGTCCGCCCTTGGCATTTCCTTGCGGATATGCCTGGCATTCATATTCAGGAAACGGCAACTTTTATAAATCGGCGCTTTTTCGTATGGCCGCAAATGCTCTTTGGAAAGCTCTTTTTTATATTTTGGCATGGCTTTGTACTGGCCGCCCTATAGGGGCGGCCACAAGGTTCAAGGTTTAAGGTTTTACATCTCCCGGACGGGAATGACCCCGCCCTGGAACGTCTTGCTGTAGTAGTAGCAGTTGCCATTGGAGTTCACGTGCCACGCGTTGTTGGCACTGTACTCCGTGCTGGACCACGCAAAACTGGCCCCGCCGAAGTTCCAAGAGCCAAGAGCCGTATTCGGATTTGCGGCAACGGTATGGTCAAGCGCGTCAATTTCATCTTTGAGAGCGAAAATGACACGAAGCTGATTCATGTTTGGAAGGTCGCAAGCCACGCCGCCAATTTTTACTGAACGGCAAAATTGGGCCGCTGGTGAACTGGCAGAAACCAAAGCATTTGTGTTGGCTTTTGCGGTGCCAGCATCATAGCCGCCCAAGGCATTGAGCTGGGCGTCAGTCATGCCGGCAGTAACCCTGCCGCTAAGGTCTGTATAATTGGTCAGCCCGATATCTGTATTTGAAGTCAGCCATGCTTTATTTGGGTGGTTGCAGGCAAGGGCAACCGCAAATTTTTCTTTACCTTTCTTGCCGGTATGCTCAATCATAATGCCGTCATTGGATGCCAGCTTATAAATTTTCTGCCCCCCCGAGGTGGTCTTGCCCAACAGTATGGTAATCGGAACGCCAGCACTTTTTGCGGACTTGCCAAAAAGTTTGCCGTTATGTTCGCAAAAGAGGTAGTAAGTCTGGTTATGTGTGAGAGGAATATTGAAAACATAGCGTGTTTTATCAGGGCTGTTTAATTTCTGCTTTACAATTTGTGTGCAAGCAGCGTCTTTTGCAAGATACCAGTTAGTTGATTCATGAATGTCTTTGGAGTCGGTGGAGGCAAAGGCGCTGCACACCAACTCCAGTGTGTTCACGGTGATGACATTGCCAGTCGGGCTGATAATGGAAGGCGTATTGACCACGCCCTTCTTCATCTTGATGACCACAGGCTGCGACCAGGGGCCATAGCCGAAGCGCTGGCCCTTGTGCCGGGCAAAAGCATAGAGCGTGGCGCCATCGGCCAGGGCCGCGCACTGCGCAGCCGTAAAGAGATGGGAGAGTTTGTCGGCGCTGGCCACTGCCTCAAGCGCAATATTGCCCCCGGCAACATCGCTGGTGATCTTCCAGTCGGTCGATTCATGACTATCCGTTGCGCCATCCACCGAAAAAGCGGCTGTGGCCAAAGTGATGCCGGTGTCGTTGAAAACAATCACGGCGTTGGCGGCAGGCGCGGTAAGCTGCGCGGCCCGCACACCGGCCTTTTTGGCGGTAAAGGCCAGAGGATCAGACCACGGCCCCCAGCCAAGGCGCGCGCCCTTCTGGCGGGTAAAAAGATAATATTGCGTTCCGTTGACCAGGGCGGCGCAGGCTTCCACAGAGAAAGTATGAGCCAGCAGGTCGGGGCTGTCCAGCGCCTGGACAAGAGCCGAATTGCCGTTGATGTCCGAGCAGATTTTCCAGTCGGAGGCGATATGCGCGTCCGCAAGGCCATCCGTGCCAAAGTCCCCGGCGGTTACGGTTACGCCCGCGTCATTGACCGAAATAACGGAATCGGGCGCTGGACCGGTTATGACCGCCTTGTTCACTCCGCCGGAAGTGGTCTTGACCATGACCGGCGCTGACCAGGCCGAAAGCCCGGCAGTCTGCGCCTTGTGGCGGCAAAAGAGGAAGCAGTTGGCGTCATCGCGCACATTGGCAGGCACGATCACATGGCTTGTGAGATCTGTGGATTCCAGATCCTCGCAGATCACGTCCAGCCCCAGATTGTCGTAAGACATCTTCCAGTCGCTGTAGTCATGCTCGTCAAAACCGCCGGCAGGCAGAGCAAGCTCCGAAGTCTCGCAAGGGATACCGCCGCCCCAGATAAAGGATTCGCCATTTACAGGCTTTGTCATCGTGGGCGAGGCCACCTGGGAGATCACAACCTTGCGCGAGGCCCACTCGCCCCAGCCAAGGCTTGCGCCCCGGACGCGGGCCTGCAGGGTGTAAACAAGGCCGGGATCGTCCGGCAAGTCCGGCGCGTAGGCTCCATAGCGGTCAAAATTCGCG
>Ga0209694_1001529_pt1 | contig 24659 bp, 25 predicted proteins | sample GluameincwithD2O_FD_187499 | JGI IMG/M metagenome (GOLD analysis project Ga0209694, IMG submission 187499) | Mouse cecum microbial communities from Vienna, Austria - Glucosamine amended microcosms incubated with D2O (SPAdes) (version 2) | ecosystem: Host-associated > Mammals > Digestive system >... | reverse complement strand
TCTTATAGACGAAAGAATTCTTGTGGGCATTAGCTTCGATCTTTGTTCCATCGACGAATTGCACATGTGGGTCGATGCACATCAGATCGACGGCGATATGATGGCTGAGTTCAAAGAAAATATCATCAATAGCCCCTTCCTGAAGGAGGTCCAGAACCCTCTTGAAAGCCTGGTGACTGGGAGTCTGGTAGTTGGACAGGTAGAGAAAGCGACAGTCCGTGCGGCAGAGGGATTCCAGCTCCCTGAGGGAAATATTCTTTCTGGAGACCATAAACGCGAAAAGGATGACCCGGAGCAGCATGACACGGTCGTGAGAGCCGGAGTTGTTCGATCTGACCGGAGCGAAGTATTTAGCAAGATTGATCCTTTCTATCGCATCCAGGAAAGAGTGAATGGGGCCGTCAGGAGAGATTCGAATGGGTACATCCAGCGCGAGTGATTCTTGTACGCCGAACGGATAATGGATATAATTCGGCTGTATGTTTTTTAGCACACACAAATCATACGGCAAAGGGCAGGTCAGCTGAATAGCTTTCCTGCCCTTTGTTTTTAGATTGAGAGGGGTTTCCAGTTTTAACTGTTACAGCCCCTATTGATTTGGGAAAGTTGTAGTAGAAAATATCTATTCGATGCCTGCAGATAAAAGAACTTGATAGGTTACCAGACTCAGTTGATTTAAATTACTAACGGTTTATACGGAACTAGCAGAACGGAGTATTTAGTCATTGACCTGAAATAGTTACTCGTTTCTGTATAAACACAGCATTCCAATCCCTGCGACGGTATAGAGCAATGTCAGGAACCTGTCTTCTGAGCTTCGTAATCCATCGTATAAAAGAAAAAAAGTTTGAATATTAAGAGGAAAGACGATATATTTCTATTAGAAACCGGTTTCAAGAATATGTCTCTTATATAAACTATGCTTTTGTGAAAAAGTTGAATGTGGAATTATCGGGAATGATAATACAGTATATTAACTTTTATGGTAGGGGGTGATCGTTTATCTTTATTATCTTTATCAGTCAAGAAATTCGTTAAAAACTAATGAATTGAAGAATATAGTGGGTATCGATTATGAAGCATATTTAGACTAATTAGGCTATTTCTTATGAATCTCTTCATACCTGTATCTTTACTGATTCTGTCGTGCATAAACATTATCATTCAAATCTATATAAAAATCAAAAAGTGAAATTAAAATGCGTAACATCCGAAATATAATATAGAAAAATAATGGATAAAAATAAACATTCAAATTGTGTAAAGGAAAATACGAATACGGTTAAAAATTCTATTAAAACTACATGTTTCGCAGCGGCTTTGGTTTTGGCAATACCTACCACGGTTTATGCAACAGAACCCACCGCATGCAATACCTACCCAGTCACTGAATCCGCAGATACAAATTATGTGACATTTGGCGAGGATCAGCAATTTTCACAACTTGAAGAGATAATCAACTCTAATCTTTCAATATTAAATAATAAATATATTTATACCGAAGAAGAAAGGACCGCAATTGAAGCAGCGATTTCTGATTTTGACATTAAGGGCTTTAACAGCAGAACAGGGAATAATTACACTTCGGAATCTCTACGTAATGAAATCTTTTACAGAATCAACACGGCCAATTTAGAAGCTAAAGCGGTTATGCCTAATAATGGAGCAAGAAGCTGCAATCGTGTCTATACGGAGTCCGGCTGGAATTATACGCGCTTCTGGACCGATCATGCGGGGACAGTGCAGTGGGGTAATGAACTGGTTGACAGAGCTACACTTGATGGAGGACTGGGCTTAGGCTCATCTTTCTTTGGACCTGGAGGTGTAGCCCTTTCTGTTGCATTTACTATTCATGGAGCCTATTGCAGCGGATTGGCTTATGCCTTAGCTGCGAATGATACAGGATGTGGTGTTAGAACAGATATCAACTCCTACTATGCAGCTTATACTGTTGTCGATCAGCGCACCGTATAACATCAGAGATATTCTTACCTTCCATCAGCAAAAGGATACTCTTCACCGAGCATAAAGAAAGCTCATACTTGCCGGCTTTCCTATAATACAGATGAAAGTAATACAGATGAAAGCAGGTATCTATGAGAGTCAATGACAGGGAATATACCGTGATCCGACCGCTGCCGGAGGGAAAAACCGGATTGTCGTGGATCGTTACGGATGGACAGAAGCAATATGTACTCAAGGAATCCTATGGCGATCTGATCACCCCCGAGGAGCAGACCAGGCGCCAGAAACTGAATTATCATCAGCTGGAGAAGGCCGGTATCCGCATTCCTGCCCTGGTGGATGTGGATTATGCACGGAACCGGATTCTGAAGGAATACATAGGCGGAGACAATGTCTTCGAACTGGTCCTGAGGCGGGGACTGGATGACTCCATTGTGCTGCAGCTGTATGACATGAGTGAAAAAGCGGAATCCGCCGGATGCAACATCGATTACTTCCCGACGAATTTTGTCCTGAAGGACGGACAGCTCTGGTATGTGGATTATGATACCGATCCGTATACAGAAGAATGGAACCTGGAGAACTGGGGAATCCGATATTGGAGCCGGACGCCGGAACTCGAGCTGTATCTCCGGGAATACGGAACAGAGTTTGCCGGGTAAATGACCGGAGATTCCAGGTGTGTGGAGAGCTTTGCCGGCCTGTGGTAGGATGAGGACGTAAAGAAAACTGGTTATACCCCGTGAAATACCGGGTACTCCGCATGGATGACAGGGCGGCGCGTCACAGAAGACGATAAAAGACAGAGAGGAAAGAGCCGGTCCCCGATACAATATGGGAAGGGGCGGTCAGACCCAGCGGGATAACACAGGGAGGGCGAAACGGTCCTCCCATTTTTTATGCATCTGTGCATGGTATGATGAACCGAAGAGGAAACGACGATGATTCAAATCGTATTCATGGATATAGACGGAACCCTGATTCCCTATGGCCAGACACAGGTCTCACAGGAAGACGCAGCGGCGGTGGCGGACCTGCAGAAGCAGGGGATTCTGGTGTTTGCGGTCACAGGCCGCTGTGCCTCGCAGGTGCCCGACCTGGGATTTGACGGAGCCATCAGCTATGATGGCGCCTGTATTCAGGACAAGGGAAAGACCATACTCCAGGGGGATTTTTTCAAGGACCGGGAACTGAAGACCATTGTGGCGCAGGCCCGGCGGGAAGGACACAGAATTGTCATGCCGGGCAATACACAGGATCCGGTGTGCAGGGTTCTGGACCTGGGAGGCAACCGGCAGCTGAAGATCCGGCGTCCGGAGTTTCTGGAGGATGATACCAGTGCCGGAGAGCTGACAGAGGCTCTGGCCCAGAGCTGTTTTGACAAGGGAATGGTCACGGCGCAGATCCTGAAGGTATTGCACATTCCCCCGGAAGCCAGTCTAGCCATGGGAGACGGATTCAACGACATGGGCATGCTGGCAGGGGCCGGGATTTCCGTTGCCATGAAGGATGCACCGGCCCAGGTGCAGGCCTGCGCGGATTATACCGCAGATGGCGTGTTGGAAGCGCTGCACAGTGCCGGGCTGCTGAATCCGCCGGTCCTGAAAACTCATACTCCAAAGCCGACGGTGGCAGTCAGACAGGACCCGGATGCAGAGGTGAATGCAAAAGGCTGATGGACAGACGCGAAAAACCCGAAGGATGACAGGATCCGGTCTGCCGGCTTCTCTGTATTCTTCGGGTTTTTGTCTGTTTTATACAGTTCGGGGCCATGGCTGTCCTGCCAGCCGCGTGGGGGATCAGAATCCGCCGCCCTCCACATCCTCCAGACGGCCGCCGGCGGTTTCCAGCAGCTGCCGGGCGGTCTCTTCATCCACCCGGAGGCGGTGCATGACCGCAGCGGTCTTTACAGACCTGCCGGGAACCAGCAATTCTTCGGATTCCGTCCGGCTGCAGCCTGTGATCCTCATCAGCATGTCGATGGCCCGTACCTTCAGCTTTTCGTTGTCCGGCCGCATGTCCACCATTTCATTGCCATAGACACACCCCAGCCGGGTGAAGACAATGGTCGACAGCATATTCAGTACAAGCTTGCACGCAGTGCCGGCCTTGAGTCTGGTGGACCCGGTGATGATCTCCGGGCCGCACACAAGGGACAGGACAGGGGCCACAGCCGCAAAGGGCGAATCCGGGGTACACACGATTGCTGCGACAGATGAACCGTGTTTCCGGGCACTGCGAAGTGCGCCCATGACAAAGGGAGTCCGCCCGCTGGCCGCAATGCCCAGGACAAAATCACGGGGACCTGAATGCAGGGCCTCCAGCGCCGCAGCCCCGGCTTCCTCGGAGTCTTCCGCCGTTTCATCGGGGATCCCGAAGGCTGACACACCGCCGGCGACCAGGCCTATGACCCGGTCATAGTCCACTCCGAAGGTCGGCGGACATTCCACTGCATCCAGGACACCAAGGCGCCCGGATGTCCCGGCCCCCGCATAAATCAGGCGTCCGCCCTGCCGGAGGGAGGATGTGATGTCCTCGGCCATGCGGGCGATTTCCGGTGCTTTCTCCTGAATCACCTCCAGCACCCGGGCATCTTCCCGGTTCATAAGACGGACGGCTTCCAGGGCACTCATCGAGGAGAACCTGGCAGAAGCGGGATTGGACTGTTCCGTGATCCGGTCCGTACCCTGCTTAAGCGTGTGGCGCATCCAGATATGCGGGACGCCTTCATCCTCCAGATCCGGCTCGGTGATCCGGACATACCCGTTTTTGCGGTAAAAAGGCTCCGCCTGCAGCTGGGCATGGAGTATGACCTGCCCTGCACCACAGGCAAGGGCCTGGCGTTCGCTTTCGGACACCAGGGCAGAGGCCACACCACAGGACCGGAACTTCGGCAGCACGGCCAGACGCTGCAGGTGGCAGCCATCGTTTTCCATCAGCAGCCGGCAGGTTCCCGCCGCCTGATCATCCACAAACGCAATCAGATGCGCTGCCCGTTCGTCGTCCGCATCGAATTCCTTCGTGAACCCCTGCTCCTGTATGAATACCTGATCCCGGATCAGACGGGCTTCGTCCGGCAGCGACCGGACAGTTTCAATTCTCAATGTCATGTCTTTTTCCATATTTCCATGATACGCGGTTTGCACGCAAAAAGCCGGGTTCCTTGCAGAAAAGGAACCCGGCTGACTTCCGGCGATGTCTGCAGCCTGATCCCCCACAGGGGACATCAGCGGGGTTCGCTGCCCTCCGGGGTCAGGAACCCGTTCTTCCGGCCCCAGGCCTGCAGCCGCGGACGGACTCCTTCCATCACCTGATCCTGTGTCTGGCTGCCCGGAATGTCGCTCCAGATGCAGTAACAGCTCCCGGTGACGCGGTCGCTGCGGCTTGGCCAGCCCAGAAACCACTGCGGTGTCCACTCCCGTTCAATGGCATCCGCATAGCCTCCGGGATAGGAGAGATGCGGATCCAGTATGTAATACAGATAAAAGTTGATGACCCGGTGCCGTTCCTGGATCTCGACAGGAGTGGCCCGCCCCAGCATCCAGTACGAAACATCGATGCGGGCATTCAGCTGCAGTGTGCTTTCCCGCACCATATCCGAATACATCCGGGTCTGTTCATAGCCGAGGGACCGGACAAAGTCGTCGGTTCCATTCATGTACAGCACAAATCCGTCATAGGGACTGCACTGCACATTGTCTGTCTCCTTCTGCGCCCAGGCTTGCCAGCTGCCGGCTTTTGGCCACAGTTCATTGGGGAACACTTCGTCTCCGCCAATGTCAAACTGCCGGCTGCCGGTCCGGGCAAACAGCCGGCCGTATTCCTCCATCAGGGAGCGGACAAACCGCACGCCTCTGGCATTGGTGATGTCCAGGCAGGACGGGGCAAAGGACATGGCGATGTCCTGCCCTGTCTGTTCCCGGTAGCGTTCCAGAATGTACCGCATGTGGCCCGGGGAATCAAAGGATGGAATCAGCTCAATGCCCCGGTCGGATGCTGCCCGGCCAATGACCAGAATGTCTTCCTGGGTCAGCACTTTGCCGGGATCAGGGTCCGGAACGGAAGGGTCAAGGCTCCAGGCGTTGTCGGATCCCGCCAGCCAGGGATACGTTTTCGATTCCAGCCTCAGCCCCATGTCATCCGAAAAATGGAGGACGAGCTCATTGGCATGGCAGTCCTCCATTTCCTCCAGCAGGTCCAGGATCCAGTCCCTGGTGTAGTATTTGCGTCCGCAGTCCAGCAGCACAGACCGGTGTTGTGTCCGGATGGGTGTCTGTGGAAACAGCAGCGAGGCGACAAACAGCGAGATGGCCGCAAACAGTTTATCCACGATGCTTCTTCAGTGCCAGGGCAATGAGGAGCCCGAACACCAGGGAAGCCGCCAGGATGATCCAGAACAGCGTCCAGTTTCCGTTGGACCCGAAGGCCACCAGCAGATTCAGGGTCAGGGCGATGGTGAATGCGGTCTGAATCATGAGCAGCCGTGTGTCTTTGTTGTATTTCGCTGCCTGGAAGGGAGTGGCAAAGGCCTGCAGTCCTTCCTGTTTTGCGTAAATCGAAATGCAGCATTCCAGGACAATGATGACCAGTGCAATGATCAGACACCACATCCAGCCGGCGGGGCGGATCCAGAACGAGGACCCCGCGAGAAGAGCCTGCCAGAGCAGCAGGAACCAGTATGCATTCATAAATCGTACCTCTTGTATCAGAATGATCTCTCTGCCTGCAGCAGCCGGTCCGGCTGCTTCCCCTGTATTTTAGCGCCTGGTGCCGTGTTTCGGGTATCCCGATGCCGGAAAGCAGGGGAAAGAGGCATAATGGCACTGTAGAGAGTAATACAATCACCGCCCTTGTCATATACCCCCTGGGGGTATATACTCAAGCCATGGAACACGAAGAAAAACGTCTCATGCCCCGGGATCCGGCCGAGAAACAGGCGCTGATCCGCCGGCTGCACCGCATTGTCGGCCAGCTGGAGGGAATCGAGCGCATGATCGAAGAAGACCGGTACTGCGGGGATATCCTGAACCAGACCGCGGCGGCGCAGAAAGCGCTGCAGTCCGTGGGCTGCCTGCTGCTGGACAGCCACATGCACAGCTGCGTGACCACACGCATCCGGGAAGGCGATGACGCAGTGATCGACGAACTGTCGGCACTGATGCGAAAACTCAAGTAAGACTGCATCCGGCCGGAAATCGCCCCGCCGGAAGACAACAGTACGATACAGGACAAGAGGGAGGAGAACGCATGAAGGAACAGTTTGATGTCACGGGCATGACCTGTGCCGCCTGTGAAGCCAATGTCACGAAAGCCGTGGCACGGCTTGCCGGGGTGCAGGACGTGAACGTGAATCTCATCAGCAATACCATGATGGTGGAATTCGATCCGGATACAACCGATGCGAAGGACATCATGGAGGCGGTGGACCGCATCGGGTACGGAGCCACGCCAAAACAGACACAGACCCCGGAAGCTGCCGGGGCAGCTGACGGCAACACAGGGCCATCCATCCAGCAGGAGTGGGATGCCAGACAGGCCAGGCTCGAGAAGGAACAGGCCGGCATGAAACGGGAAATGTGGTGGTCCATCGCTTTGCTGGTTCCGCTCATGGCCATTTCCATGGGCCCCATGGTGGGACTGCCGATCCTGGCGGGACATGAGTGGGGGATGGTATCCGCCATTCTCCAGCTGACGCTCACCACCTATATCCTCTTTTTCCAGCGACACTTCTTCATCCACGGCCTGAAGGCCCTGATGAAACGGGCCCCGAACATGGACAGCCTGGTGGCCATCGGCGCGGGCGCAGCCTATGTCTATGGTCTGTGGAATCTGTGTGTCATGGGACATGCCCTGTCCATCATGGACATGGAACTCGCGCACCAGATGCAGCACAGCCTGTATTTCGAGAGCGCAGCGACCATCGTGACGCTGGTGTCCATCGGCAAGTACCTGGAGGCCAGGAGCAAGGCCAAAACCGGAGATGCCCTGGGCAAGCTCGTGGATCTGGCGCCGAAAACCGCCACACTCTGGCGCGACGGTCAGGAAGTGGAAGTGAATGCCTCGGATATTCTGGCGGGTGACATTGTCATCATGAAACCGGGACAGTCCGTTCCGGTGGATGGCGTGATCACTCAGGGAGAAGGCACGCTGGATCAGGCAGCCATTACGGGAGAATCTGTGCCGGTGGAAAAAACCGTGGGCGATTCCGTCATGACGGCGACCATCAACACCAACGGCACCTTCCGGTTCAGGGCCACGAAGGTCGGCAACGACACCACCCTGGCGCAGATCATCCGGCTGGTGGATGAAGCCGGCAGCACCAAGGCGCCCATTGCCAGGCTCGCCGACAAAGTGGCCGGTGTGTTTGTGCCGGTGGTCATTGGCATTGCCCTGGTGACGCTGGTTGTCTGGCTGGTGGCTGGAAAAGACTTTGCCTTCGCCCTCTCGGCGGCCATCAGCGTGCTGGTCATTTCCTGTCCCTGTGCCCTGGGGCTGGCAACGCCGGTGGCGATCATGGTCGGTACCGGGAAAGCCGCGGAATACGGCATTCTGGTGAAATCTGCCGAGGCGCTGGAAACGCTGCATGAAGTGAACACCATTGTGCTGGACAAAACCGGCACGATCACATCCGGCAAGCCGGCGGTACAGGACATCGTGCTGATGGATCCGGATCTGGACGCAGATGCCTTTCTGCAGCTGGCGGCATCCATTGAATCCGGCAGCGAGCATCCCCTGGCCAAAGCCGTCACGGCGCTGGCAAAGGAGAAGGGTCTGGAGATCCGGACGCCGTCTTCCTTTGCGGCAACAGGCGGCCGCGGCATTCAGGCAGTGCTGGACAAAGACCGGTGGATCGCGGGCAATGCCGCGTTCATGGGAGAAGAACACATCACGATGTCTCCCAAAGCCATCGGTGCGGTGGAACAGCTGGCGGCTGACGGCCAGACCCCGCTGATTTTTGCCCGGAACCGGCGCGTGGTGGGGATTCTGGGCGTGGCTGACACGATCCGGGAATCCAGCCGTCAGGCGATCCGGGAATTCCGGAAGAAAGGCATCCAGGTGGTGATGCTGACGGGGGACAATGAACGGACCGCGAGAGCCATCGCGAAGGACCTGGATCTGGATGACGTGATTGCCGATGTGCTGCCCACGGGGAAGGAAGAAGTCGTGCGGCAGCTCCAGGACAAAGGCCGGAAAGTGGCCATGGTCGGCGACGGCATCAACGATGCGCCGGCCCTGGCCCGTGCCAATGTGGGCATTGCAATCGGCGCCGGCACGGATATCGCCATTGACAGCGCCGATGTCGTGCTGATGAAGGACGACCTGATGGATGTGAACACTGCCATTGACTTGTCCGCGGCGGTGATCCGGAACATCAAGGTGGATCTGTTCTGGGCGTTCTTCTACAACATTCTGGGCATTCCTGTCGCAGCGGGTGTGTTCTACCCGATGTTTGGACTCCTGCTGAACCCGATGATCGGGTCGGCGGCGATGTCCCTGAGTTCCGTATGTGTGGTGACAAACGCGCTGACACTGCGGTTCTTCAAGCCAAAGGCGGTTTCGGCCGCCGGAGGCAGTGAGACGGCTTCTGTCCGGGAGCCGGAAATCAAAGTGATTGAAGATGAATCCAAGGAGGAACAGCTGATGACCAAAACCATGAAAATCGAAGGTATGTCCTGCATGCACTGTGCAGGGCGTGTAGAGAGTGCACTGAAGGCCGTACCCGGGGTCGCGGACGCAAAGGTGAACCTGGAGAAGAAGGAAGCTGTGATCACGCTGTCGGAAAATGTGCCTGCCAGCAAGCTGATGGGGGCCGTGGAAGACGCGGGCTACGAACCGGTTTCGCTGTCGTAGGGAAACCCGATCAGCAAAGAAATGTGAACACCAGACAGCCGGCAGCACCCGTTATGGAATTCTGCCGGCTTTATGGTACGGAACGGTAATAAATCCTGGTCAGGGTCAAGAGTGTCATGACATATCATGATATGTATCATGACTATGTAATGAAAACATATATGGATACTGGTATTATGGACTTGAACAATAGTAGGGAGGTTTTATGATGCAGACCGTGAATGTCAATTTTCGCATGGATCCGTCCTTGAAAAAAAGCATGGAATCAACCTGCCAGGAACTCGGCATGTCCATGACCACCGCTTTTACCATTTTTGCCAAAAAGGTAACCAGGGAAAAGAGGATTCCGTTCGATGTAAGCGTTGACCCGTTCTATTCGGATAAAAACATCCGGTATCTGGCTGACATCGCCTCGGATGTGGCGGCAGGCAGAGCGCATCTCTCTGAACATACACTGATTGATGCTGATGAATGATGCGGCTTTTATGGGAAGACAGGGCCTGGGACGATTATTTGTACTGGCAGACACAAGACCGTAAAACATTGCGCAGGCTGAATGGACTGATCGAAGAACTTAGAAGGACTCCTTTCAGTGGCAAAGGCAAGCCTGAGCCGCTAAAAGGAGATTTATCAGGATACTGGAGCAGGCGAATAGATGAGGTTAACCGGATCGTTTATACCGTCAGGGACCAGGAAGTCATCATTATCGGCTGCAAAGGACATTACGAATGAGTTTTTTTGTGATTCTGTCAGGAAAAATGGCAGACTTGCAGCTGCCTGTCGGGATGAAGTATCACAAGACCGTACCGTCTCGACAGAAAACAGCAGAATGAACAACAGACAGCCGGCAGCCCCGTTATGGGAGAGAGCCGGCTGTTTTTCTCATGGCCATTCCTGCAGTCCCGCCTCCGTTCCTTACAGCATTGTCAGACAGGTGTAAGACCGGATCTGCCGCTGGTTTGTCATACTGGAACCGGAAAAGGAGATGTGTTCCATGACAGAATCCACAACCATTCAGAGAACCCGCCGCTGCCTGCAAAGCAGCGCCCTGCTTCTTCTGGCCTGTCTGCCGATGCTGGCCGGCTGTGCCGTGGGCAGCGATACCTGGTATACCCGCATCAGCGACAGTGACCGGGAAGACCACGACACGGGGAGCGTGCCCTTCGACTTTTCAGGAGCCGGGGGAATGGACAACAGCTATACTGTGCCGGTCTGGAACGACGAAGGCGACAAAACGGAACTGACGTTCGGAAGCGATGAACCCATTCCCGAAGATACCTGGGTGCAGATCGAGACGCAGGCCATACGGGGCGTGGTCAGCTGGAAACCGGTGAACGAACAGGATGTGCCGGAAAAACCCCGGGAGGAGATCCTGGAAGACACCGCCTCGTGATATCGCCGAGGCCGGATGAAGATATGCAAATGTGACAGACCCTGTCTGCAGGTACGGTGCATGCAACCGGCTTTCATGGCATCGGCTTGGGATAATCCTGCGTATCGTGCAGGACAGCCGCAGGGGACGGCTTTTGTGCGGGACCCGGAGGGGCAGCCGGCTTTGCCAGCATCGGCATTCTGAAATGCTGAGGAAATTACTAAGGAAATATTCAGAAACAGGTGCCGGGTCTGTTAAGCATTGCCCGGTAAAGTAGGGGACAGGTGATGGATATGACAGCAAGAAAAGGAATCGAAATCAGTACATGGATCGGAACAGCAGCCCTGCTGCTGCTTCTGGCATGGTTTGCCTCCAAAGGATATCTGACGAATCCCGAGGCCCTGCAGGCCCTGCTCAGGCAGGCAGGCTGGATCGGGCCCCTGCTGTTCATGGCCCTGCAGGTGCTGCAGGTGATCATCCCGGTAATTCCCGGCGGCGTGTCAAGCGCCATTGGGGTATTGGCCTTCGGTCCGTTCTGGGGATTTGTGTACAACTACCTGGGGCTGGTGGCCGGGAGCATCCTGGCGTTCTGGCTGGTGCGGCGGTATGGAAAGCCGTTCATCCGGAAAATCACCAGTCCGGAATCCTATGACAAGTACATCGGATGGCTCGACAAGGGGACCAGGTTTGACTGGTTCTTCGCTGCGGCGATCTTCTTTCCCTGCGCACCGGATGACATCCTGTGCATGATCGCGGGACTCACCAAAATGAGCTACGCGAAGTTTGTCACCATCATTGTTCTGGGCAAGCCCCTGGCGCTGGTTGCCTATTCCATGGGACTGACCAGTCTGCTGCAGTGGGTGGGCACACTCCTGTAGACAGGATCGCGGTCATGCGGCAGCTGCCGCCTGACCGGTCACAGACTTCTGTTCTGCATACTCGAAAGTTCATGAAACCGCCGCTGTTTCCGGGGGAAAAGGAAACAGCGGCGGTTTTCTGCGGTTTTTCCCCCATTCACCAGGGGCAGGAAAGATCCAGGGCGCTGGCCTGACCTGAAACTGTTACAATGAATGTAAACAATCGCAGAAGAAAGGAGCAGGACAATGAACGAAGACAGAAACATCGCAGAGAAAGAAGAACAGACAGGCAGCGTGGAATCGGAAAGTCAGGCACCAAAACAGGCTGCCGGTCAGGAACCGGGGCAGAGTCACAAGGAAACTTCGGTGTCTGGAGGCAGCCGGCGACAAAGAGACCGGAAGCGGCTGTATTCTTCTCTGCTTTCCTGCATCCTGTGGATTTCCGTGCTGGATTTCCTGGTGAAGCTTCTGACCGGCGTGGTGACCACGGTCATGTACATGACGGGCACACCCATGAGCGGACTGTCTGTCTGGAGTCTGGTGCTCACGTTGTGGAATGTGGTGATTCAGTCCATGACACCGCTGTATATCGCCTTTGCAGCCCTGGCCGCGGACCGGCTGCTGCGGATCCTGGACCAGAACAGCCAGCATACCGAAAAAGCCTGACACAGGCATTTGCATATACATGGACCATCGCACAGAGAAAACCGGGATCGGGCTGTGTCCAAACCAGCCAGGGTCCCGGTTTGTTTTGCTGCATTCATCGGCTGCCTCAATCAGCACAGGGGAGGAAGTACCCGGAATTGACTACAATGAAGGCATGACACATCACACAAAGCAGACACTGATCCAGATGCTGCGGCTGGGGGCCGGTGTCATTCTCGCCGTGGGCATTGCCCATGAAGCCGGGTTGTCCAACAGCTATTCCGCCGGGACCATTGCCCTGATCACATTGCTCACCAGCAAGCGGGAGTCCCTGCGTCAGAGCGTCTGGCGGATCGTCACCTTTTTCATCACGGCGGGGATCACCTTTCTGACCGGGCTGTTCACGCCCTATCCCATCATCACCTTCGGCCTGACGGTGATGCTGCTGTATCTCATCTGCGAGAAACTGGACATCCTGCCGGTGCTGGCGGTCAACGGGGTGATCTGCGCCCATTTCGTGACCATGGGGCAGTTTTCCTGGACCATGCTGCTGGATGAATTCCTGATGGTGCTCACGGGTGTTGCCAGTGCGCTGGTGTGCGGGCAGATTTATTCCGGGAAGAACGCCCGGGCGCAGCTTCGGCGGCGGATGAAACGCGATGACCGGATCCTGGCGGACTGGCTTTCTGCCCTGGCGGATCAGCTGGGAAAGGGAAGCGTGGCGCTGCCGGAGCTTGCGGGATATGAACGGCAGCTGAAGGAAGACCTGCGTCTGGCGGTCAACTATACCGAGAATTCCTATGCGGCGCATGCAGAGTATTTTGCGGAGTACTTCGAGATGCGCATCAAGCAGGCTGAGGTGCTGAAAAACCTGGAGTGGGAACTGGCCAACTATCAGGTCCCGCCGGCCCAGAGCCAGGTCATTACAGAGTTTATCCGCTATCTGGCGCGATATGTCTGCGAGATGAATGAGCCGACGGCGCAGGAAACACAGCTGCAGAGACTGCTGCAGGAGCTCCGGCATGAGACACTGCCCAGGACCCGGGAGGAATTCGAACACCGGGCGATCCTGTACCATATCCTGATGACGATCCGGGAATTCATTTCTTTGAAGCGGCAGTTCGTTGACGGATTGTCCGAGAAACAGAAGGAAGCCTACTGGCGGCAGGATGACTGAAGCGGCGGGGAGCCGGAGTACGGCAGAACGGCGGCTGCAGCGGCTCGACGCTTGCAGGAAGCGACAGCGGGAACAGAAGAAAAGGAGAAGCCCTGCCGCAGTCCGGCCGAAGCTTCTCCTTTTCTTCTGGTGTAAAGAGTGGTGCGTGACGGGAAGCAGGGGACGGAGCCTCCATGGTCTGCAGGCCCCTCTCAGCGCTCCGGGTCATCCCGGTACGGCGCCAGCCGGGATTTCTCCGGCACAAACGCCGTCATGACAAAATGGTCATACACATAGAAGAACAGGATCGCAAACAGGATCCCCAGGAGAGTCATGATGATCCTGAGCAGCACAGCGCCCTGGAGTCTGTACATGCCCGCTGCCAGCGCCAGGGCGCCGAAGCAGTTGAGCATCGTCTTGTGGCGGTATTCGGCACAGAGCCCCAGACACAAGCCGCCCACCGGCCCCAGCAGCGGTTCCAGGTTCACCGGAAGCACAGACCAGATCAGCCAGAACGCCACCGAGCCGATGACCGCCCCCAGCAGCCGGTCCCGGAGCTTTTCATGAATGTGGCTCTCGACTTCCACATCTGCCAGCAAGGAGCCGCAGGCAAATCCGGCCCACATGAAGCGGGTCATATCCAGGGTCGAGAACAGCGCCAGAAGCAGACTCACGCCAAACGCCAGCCGCAGCTGCCACTGGCATTTGTAGCTGCGCAGGGAAAATCCGCGCAGGATCGACACAAAGGTCCGGTCTCTGTTCTGGTCCCGGTGGTTGTGCCAGAGCACGAATCCGCAAAGCGCGAACCCCAGGACTGTCAGCCACGCCCGCTGCACAAAGGCTTCTCCCCGAACGGGATTGCCGCTCAGGAAAATATATGCGAAGGTATACAGCCCGCCGTTGCCCAGTTCCGGGTTTTCACACGTCATGACAATGATGGCCAGCAGACTGACAAAATCGATCGCCAGGGCCCAGAACAGCTCGTGGGGCAGGAGCGCCAGGACCGGACCTGTCAGCAGGAGGAAGAAGCTGAGTCCCATGCAGAGCAGGGAATCCGAGATGCGGTACCCGAACCCTGCGAAGCGGCTCGCCAGCAGGATACAGAAAATGGACACAGCCATGCTGCTGTTTTCTGACCCGAACCAGGTGCTCATGAGGCCGATGAAGGCAATCGCGAATACGACGATCAGCGCCGAGCGTGCCACCATCGCCAGCCGCAGCTTCCGGACGGTCTCCGGGGCTGCATCTGCACGCAGTTTCCGGTTGGATGCAGGATCCAGCTGCATCATCTGATAAAACGACATCGAATCACCTCCGCAGACTGCCTGCGTCCCGGCAGGACCTGGCTTTGCCTGTGTTCGCTTTCCATTGTAGAAGCCTGAAGGACAGATGAAAAAAGTGCCGCCCGGATGGTGTCATCCAGACGGCTGCACAGTGAGTCTCCAAAAGGGACGGAGCCGGTCAATGATCCAGTGGCCTGCCATCGCAGACCGCCGACGCCAGCGTTTCGCGTTCCCGAAGCCCTTCCCGGGCCAGGCGGCACAGCATATCCATGGCTTCCTCCGGCCACTGCCCGGCCGCGGTTTCGTTCGTGAGCATCACCGCCGAAGCGCCGTCTGCCACGGCCCGGAACACATCATTGGCTTCCGCCCGTGTGCAGACTGGAGACTGGACCATGGAGGCAAGGAGTTCCGTCACCACCATCCATGGCTTCCCGCCACGCTGGCAGCGCCGTTCCAGATCCCGCTGGATCCCGGGCAGCCGCACAAGACCCGTATCCTGCCCCAGGTCCCCGCGTGCAATGACGATCATATCCGCCAGCGGTAGGATCTTTTCCAGATTCCGGCACCCTTCCTCGTTCTCGATCTTCGCATAAAGCCGCAGGTTCAGCCCCCTGTGTGTCAGTTCCCGGCGCACCGTTTCCAGATCCCGTGCACTTTGCACAAAGGGGACCATCAGTGCCGTCACCCCGAAGCGCCTTGCGTTGTCCAGGTTTTTCAGGTCATCTTCACAGAGAGGAGAAAAGGGTATCGGCGCCCCTTCCAGGGCACAGCTTTTCCGTCCCTGCAGGCAGCCTCCCTGCAGTACCTCGCAGTCCCAGGAGCCGTCGGCATTCAGGTTCTGCGCCCTGAGCTTCACACGCCCGTCATCCAGCTGAATGATCATCCCCGGTGTGATCAGAGAACACAGGGCCCGATCCGCCGGGATGTCTCTGCCAAATCCGACACAGCTGCCGGTTTCCAGATCCAGCGGTTCCATGTCCTGGATCCGCAATTCCCGTCCCCTGAGGTCCACGAGCAGGGTCACCCGCTGCCCCGTTTCTTTCTGTGCCTCATGCAGCGCCGCGATCCAGTCCTGTTTTTCCTCCAGAGACCCATGCGAGAGATTCAGCCGGATGCCGTTCATCCCCGATTCAATCATCCGCTTCAGACGCTTCACATCGTGACACGCGGGACCCAGCGTTCCGAACAGTTCAAGATCCATACCGTTGCATTCCTTCCTCTGGCCGATGATGGACAAGCCATCCCGCCAGTGCCTTCTTTTCTGATTCTGCGCGGTGTCAGCAGGCAAGTAAAGAGGAAACAATGTGTTTCGGGATCACGCAGACTTGTGCCGCCATACTCCAGGGCGGTGAGGCAGAACAGCGGATCTGCATCCATCAGAAAAAGCGTAGCAAATAATTGGAAAAACTGGATTCAGGTTTTCCTCCCGCCTATGACGGGCCAGCATCCTGCGCCTGATGCCAGTTCTGTTCCGGGGCCTGCACCTGAATGCATTGAGCCGGACAGCGATTTTAAAGCTCCTCCCACAAGGCCTGAAAGAAACATCCTCCGGCGTTTCTTTCCTCCCTGTGGGAGGTGTTTCTCAGTTGTCAAAAGAGGCCGAGTCCTCTTCTTGCGATCATGCAGGCAGCACCGAGATGAACATTGATGCCAAGTTCCCTGCATACTGTTTCTTTTGCTTTCTTTGATGTATAAGCCGGATCCACGATCTTCAGGTCCACGTTGTCCTTGAAGCATCTTCTCTTTACTGCCTGGGTGTATCGGCCGTAAGCCAGCTGAGTGATCATCCGGTTGTAGTCCCTGTTCTTCTGGAGATCTGTTTTTTTGCCGGAGAAGTCAAGATTTTCGATGACAAGATCTTTCCCCTTCAAGCGGGCTTCGCCCGTTATCTCCTTTACTGCAGACATCATCTGAGCGATCCCCTGATCATAGTTATGCTTCTTCCTGCCGAATCCATGCAGGCTGATCCTTCTTGCATACACTACGCTCCCGCTCCGGTCCGTCTCGCAAAGCGCTATGTGGTCGGCATTGAAATCAAGACCGATCGCTCCCTCAAAAGAGGAAGTGCTCCATCCTTCCGGTTTTGGCAGATGAAGATAGAACTGGACATAATGCCCCTTCTTCCTCCTCAGGATCCGGACACTGACCGCCTGCTTCGCTGGCTGGGCAGCTTCAAAGCCGTCAAATGTCTTATTGAGCAGTTCAAGCCCGGGTGCATGGGTGATCTTTACCGGACCGGTGATGATCTTGTCCTGTCCTTTTTCTGGCTTGAGCACAGGAAGGATCCCAATCGTCCAGCTCCCGTCTTCCATGCGGAACAGATGGCAGAGCTGGTTCCCGTTTTTCTCATCGTTTTTACCGCAGAGGTACATCATCCGGTCCCTGCTTCTGACAAACAGCTCTTTCCATCCCTCATGACAGGACAGACCGTTTTCTTTCAGGTGGTACTGAGCCTTGAAGAGTTTCTTTGTGCCAAAGCAAAGGCGGACGTGCCTGTTTTCGATATCCTTCTTCCATCGCTTCAGTTTGGCTTCCAGCCTGGGGATCAGCTGGCCCAGAAGCCACAGATCATGCTTCTGTCTGCGGTAATGAGAGAGTTCGTGATGCCCCAGTCGGCCGGCTGCGGCTTCTCTGCTTTTTTCCTCTACTGTTTTCTTCAGCTTTTTCAGCCGTTTCTTTTTACGGAGTATGGAAGCACGAAGGTTTTTGTCCTGCACTCTGGCCAGTTCCAGTCCTGCCTGATGTCTGGCTTTTGCGTCTCTGGCAATGGAATTGGCTGCCCGGCTTTTCAGGCCGTATTTGTACTGGAGGTCTTTGGTGAGCTGGTTCAGGTTTCTCTGCCCGTGGTCGATCTGGGAAAAGGCGTACCTGTATGCACTTGAATAAACAGAAAGCCCGTCATCGATACAGTCGATCACTTCCGGGCACAGTCTTTTATCCAGACGTATCTCCAAAGGGAGGATCAGAGATCCCGGCTGTTCATAAACAGGAGGCATATCCATGGTCCTCATTCCCGGTCCTCCTCAGGTACAGAGTCTATGATCTCCCGCATCTTCTTTTTCTTGTTCCCCCTGATCCGGTACAGCTTTCCGGAAAAGGATGCCAGCAGGCTAATCATATCGTCGACCAGTTCCTCCTGAAGGTCCTTGTTTTCTTCTTCCTGCAGAGTGGTCAGTTCCACGCCTGCCATGGCGAACAGCTCTTCCAGATATTCATAGCCAAACCTGGTCAGCCGGTCTTTGCTGGTGATGAAGATCCTCTTGATCTCGTGATTCTTTGCCATTTCGATCAGCCGGACCAGCCCTTTTCGCTTTGTGTTGAGCCCGGATCCGGTATCTCTGATGATGACCGGTTTGTCCAGCCCTTCTTTTTCACAGGCATTCATGATGTCCAGGACCTGTCTTTCCAGATCACCCCTGTTTTTCTGCTCATGAGAGGAAGCTCTTGCATAGATGGCATCCCTTCTTGCATCCTCGTCTTCCAGCAGAAGCCCTGACTGTTCGAGCAGTTTGGCCACACTGTCCCTGGGGATCAAGATCCGGTTGATGTCGCTTCTTATGGCTTCAAGTTTTCCGGCACGGACCAAGCTAGAGACAGTTCTTGGTCCTCTGCCAATCAGGGCACCCGCTTCCTTTGGCTTGTAGAAATCCTTTGTGAGTTCGCTTTTTCTGATCATAGAAGGCCCCTTCTCTGTCTATATTATGACAGAAAAGGGGCTAAATTCACATATATAAGGAAACATTTTGTTAATTTTTCTTATATATGGCACCTGTTACCTACCCGGCCACCATATACGTGACAGGCCTCCATACTGCAATTCAGCTTCAAATGTAAATTGATCGCGTCAACCTGAAAGCCGGCGGGTTGACTTGGCCGGTATCCCGGCCAGGTCAACGCGGCGCCCTACTTCCAGTAGGCCCAGGCAAAGGCGGTCTGATCGGCCACGGTCTGGGGATCCCAGAGACGGGTGTTCTTGTTGGAGTTGGGGTCCAGCACCTTGAACTGACCGTCTTCCATTCCCGTCACCACAATGAAGTGACCGACCCTCGTGAAGTCCCCCGGATTCATCGACAGAACCAGAATGTTGCCGGCATTCAGGGATGCCTCCATCATTTCCTTCGTCGGGGAAATGGCTTCGAACTGGATCCCCCAGTTGTTTGCCGCATCCCCCAGCAGGGAATGGGAGCTTCCGATGCCGTCCACATAGTCACCGGCCTGTTCGGAGAACTGCGCCACGGCGTACGGCGTGATGGACGGGTCCTGGTTCAGGTAGGAAAACACCATGGCCAGCGACGTGGGTGCACACCCCGCAAACAGCATATTGCTTGTGCCATAGGGCAGATACGCCCACCGTTCGTCCCACTGCAGAAGATGCGGGACAGTTTCCAGGGACTCGCTCAGGGTCTCCGGGGCCTGGGTGTTTCCCTCCAGCTCATGGATCCTGGACACGATGTCGAGGCGCTGATCATCCCGGGACAGGAAGGTCAGGTACTCCGAAGGGATGCTCTGGTCATCCCAGAGATCCAGGTAGCGCCTGCCGTCTGTGTCGGGATTCGCGGTGTCCACCCGTGCGGCCACGTCATCGGGGATTTCCGTTTTCTCGTTGTTGTAAGGCTCCAGGTCCTGATACGCCTCTGCATTGTCCTGCGCCACCATGGCCATGAACGTGTCATAGTCCCCCTGGTCCAGGTTCCGGAAATTGGTTTCCTGCGACAGACGGGATTCCAGGTCCTTCCTGGCTTTCACGGCTTCCCCGAGCTTTTCATGTCTTGCCGCCTGTGTAGTGTGGTAGTCCGCTGCCAGGATGCCCCAGCAGATGCCGAAGACCGCCACCACTGCAAATGCGGTCAAAACCCACAAATGTGTATAGGACATCTGCCGCTTCCTGTTTCCTGTTTCTTTCATCCTTCAAACCGCCTCCCCTTCCGGCTGATGCATTCCGGGATCCATGCCGGTGCCGGCAGGCGGGAATGCCTCGAAATTGGTATTACCATTTTACCGTGATTTTCCGGTTCTGTCCGTGCTGTATTTTACCGGAAAACAGGCAAAACCTCATGGACTTCCGGCCCTTTCGTGTCACCACGCCGACAGCACCCCACCCAGGATCACCCCGGCGCAGAACACTGCCTCCGGACCGGATATAGTGGTTCCCAGGAACACCCATGCCAGCACCACCGCCCAGGCACAGTAGGTGATGTTCAGAGGCATCGCCCGGGCTGCACCGATGCGGTGGATCGCCAGATAGTAACACAGATAACTCGCGGTTCCTGCCAGGCTGGCGGCAGCCACCAGCCACGGGCTTTGGGCCATGGACAGTGCCACCGGCAGTCCGCCAAAGAGCGGCAGGACCAGGATCCAGAACACCGCACCCGACACCGACTGTCGCAGAAGCAGAGCAATGTCGTTGTCCAGGGAAGCGGCTTTCTGCACCAGCAGGCCTTCCGCCGCCCATCCGGCAGTGGAGCACAGGGCGCACAGGATCCCAAGCCAGAAATCCGTTCCGCCGGCAGCCTGTCCGGACATGAGCACGAGACAGACCAGGGAGAGGACCATGCCCGCCACCTGATGCCGCTTCACCGGTTCATGAAACAGCAGAGCAGAAGCAGCCAGTCCCAGTGCAGGATAAAAAGAGGAAATGGAGGCAGCCAGCCCCGGGCCCAGAAAACGGATCGCCATGACATACCCGGCCATCCCCACGGGGCCTCCCAGCAGCGCCGCCAGCATGACGCGGCGGCCGTCTTTGTGCTTGATCGCCCGGACAACGGAAGACCACCGGCGGCCAACCGTGGCAAGCAGGGCGAGCCACAGGGCGCTGAAGACATCGTGCAGCGCCGTGGCGGCCACAGGAGCCGCAAAGGACATGGAAAAAGGCGCAAGGACCAGTGACAGGATCACGGTGTCCAGCGCCCAGAGAAAGCCGCCCGCCAGGCCGCTGATCACAGCTCCGGCCTCACGATCCGCAGGATCTCGTCAATGAGCCCGGGCAGCTGCCCCGCTGACTGGATTTCCGGCACCAGCGTTGCACCGTCTTCACGGAAGCCGATCACAAACACGCTGCCGTCTTCATCCATCGGCGCCAGGCTGTGCTCTTCACAGTATTGTGTCGCCACGAAGGCGAGCTGGCGCAACGCCATGCGGGAAAGCGGAATGGCGGCTTCCACATCCGCAAACCAGCGTTCCAGTCGCGCGTCATAGTCCGCCGCGATCACCAGCACATAAGGACTGTCGGGCATTTCCCGCAGCCGGCCCCATTCCTCGTTCTGCAGCAGGAGGATGGTTTCGAGAATGCCGTCGATCCATGTCAGTTCGTCCTCTGTGTCCTGGATGCGGCTTTCGTAGGCCCGCCAGAACCGGTCAAAGGGAAATGCCAGAAAGGATGGGCTCCAGGCGGCGAGTGCCTGTTCAAACCACTGCCGGCATGGCCCGGTTTCCACGCCGGCTTCCTCCAGCTCCTGGAGCATATAGATGGATTTGATGAGTCCGGGGAGCCGGCTTTCCCGGTACCACGAACGGGTGGAGTCGAGCTGCCCGCTGTCGGGAACCCCGATGCCCTCCAGCGCCGCCGGATCGGGCAGGTCGGTCCACCGCTGCAGCATTGCGGCGTCCTTCATCAGCTGCCGGGTCTGTCCTCCGGCCTGTTCGCTGACACCGGAAACCAGTTCCAGCAGCCGGACCTGGCGGGGTGTCAGGTCCAGGAATGTCCGTTCTTCCATACTTCTTTCCTCTTTTCTGTGCTGTCGGTCCATGCAGGCAGCGGCCTGCAGACTGCCGCCGGCCAGGCCGGCTCAGGCAGGTTTCGGGTCTTTCACCAGATGCAGGAACCCGGGCAGGCACCGGATCTCAGCATCAGTGATTTCCCCGCCATATTCGCCATCCAGGGTCCAGTGCGCCGCTTCGCTTTGCACATGCAGCGCCCGGGTCTGTCCCCATTCAAAGAAGGGAGAGGAGAAATCCCGGCTCGCGAGAGACCGCAGGATCTGGTTGAGTTCCGTGAGGTTCATCGGCCGGCGGATGAAGAGATATTCCAGCAGACCATCCGAGAGATTGGCTTCATTGGGCACCAGGATGTCCGATCCCCCCACGGAGAAGGTGTTGCACACCATGCCATAGGTGAAGTCCCCCGCAAAGGACCGGTCATCCGTTTCGATGGCCATCCGGGCGGAGTTGTTCTCCCAGTGCGTGAAATCAATGGACTGGATCACCGACGCCACATAGGCCAGGGTGCCGAACCGTTTCTTCATGTCCTGGGACGTGTCCCAGGCCGCCTGCGTCCCGATGCCCACAGCGGCGACATAGGTAAACACCTCGCCATTGAAACTTCCGGCATCCACGGTATGGACCTCTCCCTCCAGGGCGGTTTTCATGGCTGCCTGCGGATCGAAGGAAAGCTGGTGCGTGCTCGCAAAATCATTCACGGTCCCCACCGGCACATAGCCGACGGGAATGTCGCAGCCGGCCAGGCCGTTGACGACTTCATGAAACAGTCCGTCACCGCCGGCCGCGATGATGCGGGCATACTGATCCCGGTCCCGGAGCACTTTTTCTGTGGCATCCCGGGGACCCTGCGTGGGGTGGACCTCCACCCGGCGGCCCGAGGCCACCACCTGGGAGAGCAGTGCATTCAGGGATTCCAGGATTTTGCTGGACCCTGCGTGGGGATTGTAGACAAACAGCAGCGGCTTTCCGGCCGCCTTGCGATCGGTCGTGTATTCCATGTTCCTCATTATAAAGCGTAAAGCCGGGAAATCCCACGACTGCAGGCCTGCGAGTGTCAAACCTGTGCCGTGCATGCCGCGCAGGAAAAGCGGACGGATTTCCTCAAACCCCTGCCGGGCTTATCATGGAGACATGAAAGAACTGCAAGTGATATGGGCCATGCTCAAACGCACCGGCATGCAGCGGTTTCTTGCCGGCTTTGCCCTCTTTTACATCCTCTTCTGCTTCCTCATCCAGATCACGGACCCCGCCGTCCAGAGCTTCGGCGACGCCCTGTGGTTCGGCCTGAATGTCATCACCACCATCGGCCTGGGAGACTACACGGTGACCACCCCTCTGGCCAGAATCCTGGTGGTGCTCCTGGGACTGGGTGGGGTGCTGATGTTCGCCTTCATTCCCGGTGTCATGACCTCCTATTACCTCGAGCGGGTGGAGAACAAAAAGGATGAAACCCTGAACCAGTTCTATGACCAGCTCGTCCGGGCCCCGGAACTCACCGACCAGGAAAAGAAAGCCATCGCCGAAAAGACACGAGCGATCCGGAAGAAGGTGGGGAAATGATCCGCAGTCTCCAGCTCTTCTGGCTGATTCTGGAACGCCTGCATCTGAAGAAATTCCTGTTTGTGTTCCTGCTCTGGTATGTCATTGCGTGCGTCCTGCTCTGGATCCTGGATCCGGGCATCACCACCCTCGCCGACGGATTCTGGTTCGGGTTCATCCTCGTGACGACCATCGGCTTCGGGGACTTCACCGTCACGACGCTCCCTGCCCGTATTGTCGCCGGGATCCTGGGGCTCTATGGCGACCTGGTGATCACGTTTCTGACCGGCGCCATCACGTCCTGGTTCTTCGAAAAGTTCCAGGCCTTCCGCGGGCATTCCGTCGGTGCGTTTGTGACGCAGCTCGAACACATGGATGAGCTCTCCGACGAGGAACTGCAGCAGGTTGCCGACAAGGCGAAGGCCCTCCGGGCGCAGAAAGAAGCCGGAAAGCAGACATCCGCATGAAAAAACAGGCGCATCCACTGTGGGTGCGCCTGTTTTTCCAGAAGACCGATGAGGGAGGCCAGAGGGCAGACTGCTGATGGCGGGAAATGGCGCGTTTTCAGAGCGGCAGGCCGAGAGCTTCGAAACTGAACGAAGGGACCGGCTCGGGTTCCAGAAACATGAGCATATACCAGGGCAGGCAGAGAATACCGTCCTGTTCGTGTACGTTGCCTGGACAGAAAACGACCGGCTGCGCAAAGGTCCAGTTGGCGGCCTGCCGCACTTTATTCAGCGCCGGATGGGGATGAAAGGAACTGCCGGATTTCATTTCCACCGGCACCACAGACTGTCCTTTCTGGAGGACGAAGTCCAGTTCCCCATATTTTTTTTGGAACTGAAATAAAACAGCTGGAAGCCTGCACTGACCAGGGACTGCGCGGCTGCATTTTCCAGGACAGCGCCCCAGTTGGCGTCAGGCTCATTCTGGAGAATGGGAAGCTGGATGCCGGGATAACAGGAGCACAACAAACCGGTATCCAGGAAGAACAGCCGGAAAAGACTGCGTTTTTCGTTCAGCTCCAGAGGAATCTGCGGTTCTGGGACGTTATAGGATGGCAGGGCAATGCCGGCTTTGATGATCCAGTCCAGTCCCTGCTCAAACTCGGCAATGCGTGCACCTTTGCGGATTTCGCTTAAATAAACTTGATAGGCTACGAAGCTCAGTAAAGCTAAGCTGCAACCAGTTGTTTCTGGACGTCTTTAAAGTAGTCGATCATACCCTGCCGGGTCTGATGAGCACCGCTGATTAGAGTTCTTCCCAGTGATGCA
>Ga0209694_1001524_pt1 | contig 24727 bp, 23 predicted proteins | sample GluameincwithD2O_FD_187499 | JGI IMG/M metagenome (GOLD analysis project Ga0209694, IMG submission 187499) | Mouse cecum microbial communities from Vienna, Austria - Glucosamine amended microcosms incubated with D2O (SPAdes) (version 2) | ecosystem: Host-associated > Mammals > Digestive system >... | reverse complement strand
AAGTCAACGAAAAAGTAGTGGCCCTGTCCATCAAGGGGGCGAAGCTCACCGCCGAAATGCTGCAAAAGGCCATGAAAGAGGTACTTTCACAAGTAAAAAAAGAGGTTGATAAACAGGCAATCCCCCACGGAAAACAGACCTTGCGCCAGCTTATGAAGCAGAACGCGGGCGTTTCCAATATCGAGATCACCGACGGCAATATCAAAGCCTTTGAGAGTACGGCAAAGAAATACGGCATTGACTACGCGCTGAAAAAGGACGCCACGGAAACCCCGCCCCGCTACCTTGTGTTTTTCAAGGGGCGGGACGCCGACGTGCTGACCGCCGCTTTCAAGGAATTTTCCGCAAGAAAGCTGACGCAGGAGCAAAGGCCGTCTATCCGTAAGGTGTTGGCGGCGTTCCGGGACAAGGCGAAGCAGCTAAACGCCAGCCATCAGAGGACAAAGAACAAGGTGCAGGAGGAATCCCTATGAAGCCGGAGATCAAGAAGCTGTTTATCCTAAACGCCCCCTATCTGCTCTTTGTCTACCTTTTTGACAAGCTGGGCGAAGTGGTGCGCCTTGCCCCCGGTGCGGACGCAAGCCAAAAGCTGCTGCACATGGGCGAGGGCTTTACCGCCGCCTTTTCCAGCGCAGCCCCCAGCTTCCACCCGACAGACCTTTTAATCGGGATTGCAGGTGCGCTCCTTATCCGGCTTGCCGTCTATGTAAAAGGCAAGAACGCGAAGAAGTACAGGAAAGGCATGGAGTACGGTTCGGCGCGTTGGGGCGGGCCAAAAGACATAGCCCCTTATGTCGATTCCGTATTTGAGAACAATATCCCCTTAACCCAGACAGAACGGCTCACCATGAACAGCCGCCCGAAGCAGCCGAAGTACGCGAGGAATAAAAATATCCTTGTGATCGGCGGGAGCGGCAGCGGCAAGACCCGCTTTTTCGTCAAGCCGTCGCTTATGCAAATGCACAGCAGCTATGTTGTCACAGACCCGAAAGGCACAGTCTTAATCGAATGTGGAAAGCTGCTTGCCCGTGGTGCGCCGAAGCTGGGAAAAGACGGAAAACCCATTATGCGGAACGGGAAGCCCGTTTATGAGCCGTACCGTATCAAGGTACTGAATACGATTAACTTCAAAAAATCTATGAAGTACAATCCCTTTGCGTATCTGCGGAGTGAAAAAGATATTTTGAAGCTGGTAAATACCATAATCGCCAACACCAAAGGCGACGGCGAGAAATCTACCGAGGATTTTTGGGTGAAGTCAGAGCGGCTTTTTTACTGCGCCCTGATTGGCTATATCCACTACGAAGCCCCGGAGGACGAAAAGAACTTTACCACGCTGCTTGAAATGATTAACGCCAGCGAAGCCCGCGAGGACGACCCGGAGTTTCAAAGCCCCGTTGACCTGATGTTTGAACGGCTGGAAGAAAAAGACCCGGAGCATTTTGCCGTCCGGCAGTACAAGAAGTTTCTGCTTTCCGCTGGCAAGACCCGAAGCTCTATCCTCATTTCCTGCGGTGCGCGGCTGGCCCCCTTTGACATTCGAGAGCTACGCGAGCTGATGGAGAGCGACGAAATGGAGCTGGACACGCTGGGGGATAGGAAAACCGCCCTTTTCGTCATTATCAGCGACACGGACGACACTTTTAACTTTGTCGTATCTATCCTCTACACACAGCTTTTCAATCTCCTGTGCGACAAGGCCGATGATGTGTACGGCGGACGGCTTCCCGTTCATGTGCGCTGCTTGCTTGACGAGTTTGCGAACATCGGGCAGATTCCGAAGTTTGAAAAGCTCATTGCCACTATCCGAAGCCGGGAAATCTCCGCGTCGATTATCCTGCAAAGCCAGTCGCAGCTAAAGGCCATTTACAAGGACAACGCCGATACCATAGTCGGCAACTGCGACACCACCCTTTTCTTGGGTGGCAAGGAGAAATCCACGCTAAAGGAAATCTCGGAAATACTCGGCAAGGAAACGATTGACAGCTTCAACACGTCCGAAACGCGGGGACGGGAGCTGTCCCACGGGCTGAACTATCAAAAGCTGGGGAAAGAGCTTATGACACAGGACGAAATCGCTGTCATGGACGGCGGCAAGTGCATTTTACAGGTGCGCGGGGTGCGCCCGTTCTTCTCGGATAAGTTTGATATAACGAAGCACCCGCAGTATAGGCACCTGTCCGACGCTGACCCGAAAAACGCCTTTGACATGGAGAAGCACCTAAGACGACGCCCCGCCATCGTCAAGCCCGATGAAGTGTTTGACTACTACGAGATCGACGCCGACGAATTACAGGAGGACACAGGCCATGAATAAGCGTATCAGGAAGAAGCAGCAAAACCGGGAAATGGCAAGGACGGTCAACGGGCTTGTCCTCTGCTATCAGGAAATGGTTTCGGAGCGTGAAAAACGCTGCAAGGAGCTTTCCGCAAAGTACGGAGTGCGTGTTGAGCTGGACAAGGACAATCCGCTTGGTATGCCGCTGATTCTCCCCCTGACGGAAGCCCAGCGGCAGGCTGATATGCGGCGGTTTATCGCCGCTTGCGAAAGGCTCTATGAACAACAGCAGGCGCAGCGCGGTTAAATCCGTCTGCGCCTTTCCCATATCCGGCAGATTTTGAGGAGGTGGTAACACAATCAGAAACGTAAACATCGGCTACATGATACGTGCCCCCACCGGGCGCGGTTTTCCATACCCACGCAGCCGCCGGAAGCAATGGCGGCTTTTTTGGCGGCAAGACCGCCCTTTGCCCCCTTTGTGGGGCAGCCGCGAATCGCGGCAGGAAAGGAGTTTTCTATGGCATTTTTCAATTCTGCGGTTGGTGTTCTTCAGACCCTTGTTATCGCGCTGGGCGCGGGCCTCGGCATTTGGGGCGTTATCAATCTGCTTGAGGGCTACGGCAACGACAATCCCGGTGCCAAAAGCCAGGGCATGAAGCAGCTCATGGCGGGCGGCGGTGTCGCCCTGATCGGCGGCACCCTCGTACCCCTGCTGTCCGGCCTGTTCGGTTAAGCGGCAGGGTAAGAACCTATGCAGAGCATACTTGACGCGATTAACGAATGGATAAAGGAAATCCTGATAGGAGCCATCAACGGTAATCTGTCAACTATGTTCGGGGACGTAAACGAAAAAGTCGGCACAATCGCCGCAGAGGTAGGGCAGACCCCGCAAGGGTGGAACGCTGGCATATTCTCCATGATACGGACGCTATCGGAGAGTGTCATAGTCCCCATTGCGGGGCTTGTCATTACCTATGTCCTGTGCTACGAGCTAATCAGCATGGTAACGGAAAAGAACAATATGCACGACATTGATACGTTCATGTTCTTCAAGTGGATTTTCAAGGCGTGGGTGGCGGTGTATCTCGTCACCCACACCTTTGATATTACTATGGCTGTGTTCGATATGGCGCAGCACGTCGTTTCCGGCGCGGCGGGCGTGATTGGCGGCAACACAAATATAGACGTGGACGCCGCCCTATCGTCCATGCAGGCCGGGCTTGACGCTATGGAAATCCCCGAACTCTTATTGCTTGTCATGGAAACAAGCCTTGTCAGCCTGTGCATGAAAATCATGTCGGTGCTGATAACGGTTATCCTGTACGGCAGAATGATAGAAATATACCTGTATTGCTCGGTTGCGCCTATTCCATTCGCAACAATGACAAACCGGGAGTGGGGGCAGATTGGAAACAACTACCTCAAATCCCTTATCGCCCTCGGATTTCAGGGCTTCCTGATTATGATATGCGTCGGCATTTACGCGGTTTTGGTAAACAGCATGATAATAGCGGACAATCTGCACAGCGCGATCTTCTCCCTCGCGGCCTATACCGTTATCCTTTGCTTCTCCCTGTTCAAATCCGGCGCGTTGGCAAAATCCATCTTTAGCGCCCATTAAGGGCGGGAAAGGAGGTTATCGCTTGGCGTATGTACCCGTACCCAAAGACCTGACGAAAGTAAAAACGAAAGTCGCCCTCAATTTGACAAAGCGGCAGATCGTTTGCTTTGCGGCGGCCCTCGCTATGGGCTTGCCGCTTTTCTTTTTGCTCAAAGGAAGTGCCGGGACGAGCCTTGCGGCGGCGTTGATGTGCGCCGTCATGCTCCCCTGCTTCCTCTTTGCCATGTACGAAAAACACGGGCAGCCCCTTGAAACGGTAATCCGCAACATTGTGCAGACAAAGTTTATCCGTCCAAAGGAGCGGCCCTATCAGATCGAAAACCTGTACGCTGTCTTGGAAAAGCAGCGGAAACTTGAAAAGGAGGTATCAGCGATTGCCAAAGGCACAAAACACAGCAACCGCCCCCGCAGGGGCTAAAAGGAAGCTGACCCGCGCAGAGAAGAAAGAAATTGCCGCCCTTATCCAAAAGGCAAAGGGCGACGGCAAGCCCCACACCGCCCAGCAGACTATCCCCTATCTGCAAATGTACCCGGACGGTATCTGCCATGTTTCGGACAAGCGGTATTCAAAGAGTATCGCGTTTGAGGACATAAACTACCAGCTTGCACAGGCCGACGACAAGACCGCCATTTTTGAAAACTGGTGCGACTTCCTCAACTACTTTGACGCTTCCGTTTCGGTGCAGCTTTCTTTCATCAATCAGGGGGCGCAGCGGGAAAAGGCGCAGCGGGCTATCGACATTCCCCCGCAGGACGACGCTTTCAACTCTATCCGCAGCGAGTACGCGGATATGCTGAAAAACCAGCTTGAAAAGGGCAACAACGGCCTTGTGAAGCAGAAGTATATCACGTTCTCCATCGAAGCGGACAACCTTGCGGCGGCAAAGGCGCGGCTTTCCCGCATTGAAACCGATGTGCTGAACAATTTTAAGGTGCTGGGCGTGACCGCCCGCCCGCAGACGGGGTATGAACGCTTGCAGACCCTACACGGCGTTTTCCACCCGGAGGGCGAACCGTTCCGTTTTTCGTGGGATTGGCTGGCCCCGTCCGGGCTGTCCACAAAGGATTTTATCGCCCCGTCCTCGTTCCGCTTTGGCGAGGGACGCTATTTCCGCATGGGGCGCAAGCTGGGGGCGGTGAGCTTCCTTGAAATCCTTGCGCCGGAGCTGAACGACCGTATGCTTGCGGACATTCTCGACCTTGAAACGGGCGTGATCGTCAATCTGCATATCCGCAGTATCGACCAGACCGAAGCCATCAAGACCATCAAGCGCAAGATCACCGACCTTGACAAGATGAAGATCGAGGAACAGAAAAAGGCCGTCCGCAGCGGCTACGACATGGACATTATTCCGTCCGACCTCGCCACATTCGGCAGCGAAGCGAAGAATCTTTTGCAGGATTTACAGAGCAGGAATGAAAGAATGTTTTTGCTGACGTTCCTTGTGGTGAACATGGCAGACACGAAGCGGAAGCTGGACAATGACGTGTTCGCGGCGGCGGGTATCGCGCAGAAATACAACTGCGCCCTGACCCGCCTTGACTATATGCAGGAAGCGGGCCTTATGGCAAGCGTCCCCATCGGGGAGAACCTTATCCCCATTCAGCGGGGGCTTACCACCAGCAGCACCGCTATCTTTATCCCCTTTATCACGCAGGAGCTTTTTCAGACGGGCGCGGCCTTGTACTACGGCTTAAACGCCCTTAGTAACAACATGATTCTGTGTGACCGCAAGCGTTTGAAAAACCCAAACGGGCTAATCCTCGGCACTCCCGGCAGCGGCAAGAGCTTTGCGGCAAAGCGGGAAATGGCAAACGCTTTCCTCATTACCGACGACGATATTATTATCTGCGACCCGGAAGCGGAATATTACCCCCTTGTGCAGCGGCTTCACGGACAGGTGGTGCGCATTTCGCCCACCAGCAGCCAGTATGTGAATCCGATGGATATAAACCTCAATTACAGCGAGGACGACAACCCCCTTGCGCTGAAATCCGACTTCATTCTTTCGCTGTGTGAGCTGGTGGTAGGCGGCAAGGAGGGCTTGCAGCCCGTGGAAAAGACTGTCATTGACCGGGCTGTGCGTAACGTCTACCGCCCGTTCCTTGCCGACCCCGACCCGGAGAAAATGCCGATTCTGGGCGACCTGTACGACGAGCTTTTGAAGCAGCCGGAGCCGGAAGCGGCGCGTATCGCGGCGGCGTTGGAGCTGTATGTTTCCGGGAGCCTTAACGTCTTTAACCACCGTACCAACGTGGAGCTAAATAACCGCCTTGTCTGCTTTGACATTAAGCAGCTCGGCAAGCAGCTTAAAAAGCTGGGTATGCTCATTGTCCAAGACCAGGTATGGAACCGCGTCACCGTCAACCGCGCCGAACAGAAGTCCACCCGCTACTACATGGACGAGTTTCATTTGCTGCTGAAAGAGGAACAGACTGCCGCTTACAGCGTTGAAATCTGGAAGCGTTTTCGTAAATGGGGCGGGATTCCCACCGCCATTACGCAGAACGTGAAAGACCTTTTGAGCAGCCGGGAAGTGGAAAATATCTTTGAGAACAGCGATTTTGTCCTCATGCTCAATCAGGCGGCAGGCGACCGGGCTATCCTTGCAAAGCAGCTCAATATCTCCCCCAAGCAGATGAAGTACGTTACCCACACCGAAGCGGGCGAGGGGCTTTTATTCTACGGCAATGTTATTCTGCCCTTTGTAGACCGCTTCCCGAAAGATACGGAGCTGTACCGCGTTATGACGACGAAGCCGGAGGAAGTGAGCGGCGCATGACAGCGGACACCATCATCAACCGGGACGCGCTGTGCGCCTTGCGGGAGCTTCCTGCTGAAAGCGTCCATTGCGCGGTAACGTCGCCGCCCTACTACGCTTTGCGGGACTATGGGCTTGACGCGCAGATCGGGCGGGAGGACACGCCGGAGCAGTACATAGAACGGCTGACGGCGGTTTTCCATGAGCTAAAGCGCGTCCTGCGTCCTGACGGCACCTTTTGGCTGAATATCTCGGACACCTACTGCGGCACAGGCAGCAAAGGCGGCTACACCGACCCCAAATACCCCAAAGGCCGCAACGGACAGAGCTTTTCCCTTGCCCGTACAGCGGCGGGCTGCAAGCACAAGGACATGATCGGGATTCCTTGGCTGCTGGCGTTCTCCCTACGCGCCGACGGCTGGTATCTGCGCAGCGATATTATCTGGCAGAAAGACAACCCCATGCCGGAGAGCGTGAAAGACCGCCCCACCCGCTGCTATGAACACGTCTTTCTGCTTACGAAGTCAAAGCAGTATTACTATGACGCCGCCGCAGTTGCGGAGCCGACCGCCCCCAAAACGGCGGCAAGGTACAAATCCAGCCGCAGCGCAAGCAGCAAATATGCCGCAGAGGTACCGGGACAGGGCAAGGTGCAGGGCTTGAACAAGGCAAGGAGCGGCGGCTACTACGACCCCGCCCTTATCCCCACCATGCGCAACAGGCGGGACGTGTGGCTGATAAACACCGTCCCGTATAGGGGCGGGCATTTCGCCGCGTTCCCGCCGAAGCTGGCGGAAACCTGTATCTTGGCAGGCTGTCCCAAAGGCGGCGTTGTCCTTGACCCCTTTTTCGGCAGCGGCACGACGGGGCTTGCGGCAAAGACCCTTGACCGCCATTATATCGGCATTGAGCTGAACAGCGAATACTGCGCCCTTGCAAGGGCGCGAATTGGAGGTGAAGCACCATAAAACAGTATAAACCCCGCGATAAGATCACGCAGAAAATGACCCGCGACGGGGCTATCGAAGTCAACGAAACTCAGCAGACAGCCCAGCGTATCAGCCAGCGGGAGCAGGACGCGGATTTTCAGAAAACGCCGGAGCAGCAGGCCGCACAGGACGCGGCGGCGCAACTTGACCCCACAGCCACCGACGCTGCCCCGCTGCCCCGTCTGCCTGTTACCCCCGCAAAGGAGGACGCCGCCACCGCCGAGCGCGTCATGGAGCATATCGGCGGCGCACAGACCCGGAAAGCGTCTAAAAAGGCGGTGCGGAAAGCCCAGCGGGAGGGCGCGGCGGGGGCGAGATCGTCACGTCTGCAATTCACCGAGGAAGAACGGGCGACGCCGGAGCTTGGCAAGTATATTGAGAAATCCGACAGAGCCGCCGACCGTCTGGACGCTGCAAGGGCGGCTATCCCCAAAGAAAAGAAGCTGGTGCGGGAGCGTACCTTTGACGAAGCCACAGGCAAGGGCAAGACCCGCCTGCGCTTTGAGGAACACGACAGGCCCCCCGGCTTTAAGGACAAGCACAGCCCTCTTTCCCGCCCCGCACAGGAGGCGGGTATTTTCGTCCACAACAAGGTACATTCCGTTGAAAAGGACAATTCCGGCGTGGAGGGTGCGCACAAATCCGAGGAAGCAGCGGAAAAGGGCTTGAAATACGGGGCGCGGAAAGTCAGGGAGGGCTACCGCAGCCACAAGCTCAAACCCTACCGGGCGGCGGCGAAAGCGGAACGGGCGGCAGAAAAGGCCAACGTCAACTACCTGTACCAAAAGGCATTGCAGGATAACCCGCAGATCGCCGCGTCCAACCCCGCTTCCCGCTTTATGCAGAAGCAGCGTATCAAGCGGCAGTATGCAAAGGCCATGAAAAAGGGCGGCGCGGCTGCGGCGGCAAAGGCAGCGGAGAACACCCGCAAGGCAGCGAAAAAGACCGCAGAGGAAACGAAAAAAACCGTTTCCTTTGTGGCGCGGCACCCGGTAGGCGTGATAATCGCCGTCGCCGCGCTTCTGCTGTCTGTGATGATTTTCTCCGGCCTGTCGTCCTGTTCCTCTATTTTCTCCGGCACCATAAACGGGGTGCTGGGTACGTCCTATACGTCGGAGGACAGCGACCTTGTGGCGGTGGAAAACAGTTATGCCGGAAAGGAAGCTGCGCTGCAAAGCCAGATAGACAACATCGAAAGCACCTATCCGGGCTATGACGAATACCGCTATGACCTTGACGACATTTTCCACAATCCCCACGAGCTGGCTTCCTACCTGACCGCCCTTTTGCAGAGCTATACCCCCGCAAGCGCACAGGCAGAATTGCAGCGCGTCTTTGATAAGCAATACACCCTGACTGTGACGCCCACCGTCGAAGTGCGCTACCGCACAGAAACCCGGACGGACAGCGAGGGCAACAGCTATACCGTCCAAGTACCCTATAACTACTATATCCTCAATGTGTCCCTGACGAACACGCCCATATCGTCGCTGGCCCCCAGCCTTTTAACGCCGGAGCAGCTTGATATGTTCCGGGTGTATCTGGAAACAAGCGGCAACAAGCCCCTTATCTTTGGCGGCGGTTCTGCGAACAGTACCCCGTCCGAGGATTTGAGCGGCGTTCATTTCATCAATGGGACGCGCCCCGGCAATACGGCTGTGGTGGACATTGCAAAGTCACAGGTGGGGAACGTGGGCGGCTATCCCTATTGGAGCTGGTACGGCTTTAATGGGCGTGTCGAGTGGTGCGCCTGTTTCGTTTCGTGGTGCTACAATCAGATGGGCTTATCCGAACCGCGCTTTGCTGGCTGCACGTCCGGCGGTATGGCGTGGTTTACCTCTCATGGACAATGGGGCGACAGGAACTATACCAACATTGCCCCCGGCGACGCGATTTTCTTTGACTGGGACAACTCCGGCGACGCCGACCATGTAGGCATTGTGATCGGCACCGACGGGGAGCGCGTCTACACCGTCGAGGGCAATTCCGGCGACGCCTGTAAAATCAAGAGCTATCCGCTGGGAAGCAGCGTCATTCGCGGCTACGGTCTGATGAATTGGGATTGACGGGAGGGACAGCCAATGCTTACCCTGACCCCCGTTTCCCTTGCGGAAGCCAACGCCTTTGTCGCCCAGCACCACCGCCACCATAAGCCCGTTACCGGGCATAAGTTTTCCATCGGCTGCACCGCAGACGGGCGGCTTGTGGGCGTTGCCATCGTGGGGTGGCCCGTCAGCCGCTATCTGGACAACGGCCTGACGCTGGAAGTCAACCGCCTTTGTACGGACGGCACGAAAAACGCTTGCAGTATGCTCTATGCCGCAGCGTGGCGGGCGGCGCGGGCTATGGGCTACGAGAAGATCATCACCTACACGCTGGACACCGAGAGCGGCGCAAGTTTACGCGCCGCCGGGTGGACGTGCGCTGGGCTTGCTGGCGGCAAGCGTTGGACGGGAAGCCGACGCCCCGCCGCCGACCTGTACCCCGCGCAAATGAAATACCGATATGAAAAAACATCAAAAATGGAGGTGCGATAAATCAATATAGTTTCCTTTGGGGGCGGCACGAATAGTGCCGCCTTACTTGTTGGGCTTTACAATCACCATATCCCCGTTGACCTTATCACCTTTGCGGACACAGGCGCGGAGCAGCCCCACACCTATCAATTCATCGGGACGATGAATGAGTGGCTTGCCGCCCACGGTATGCCACAGATTACCGTTGTGGAGAATGTAGACCGCTACGGCAACCGCCTGACCCTTGAAACAGAGTGCTTGCGCTCCTGTACACTGCCCTCTATCGCCTATGGCTATAAGCGGTGTTCCCAAAAGCACAAGATCGGGCCGCAGCAGAAGTTTTGCAACAACTACGCCCCATGCCGGGAGGTATGGGCGCGGGGCGAAAAGGTAAACCGCTATATCGGCTACGACGCTGGCGAAGTGAAGCGGTACGAACACTCCCGCAAGTACAACGAAGCCGATAAGAAATATCACAACATTTATCCCCTGATTGAACAATGGGGGTGGAGCCGGAGCGATTGCGTCCGGGCAATTACGGCAGCGGGCTTGCCGCAGCCGGGAAAATCCTCTTGCTTTTTCTGTCCCAGCATGAAGCGGCAGGAGGTAGAAGCCTTAAAAGAGCAGTACCCCGCGCTGTACCAGCGGGCGATTGCTATTGAAGAAAACGCCATGCCCCACCTTATCAAAGTGAAAGGCTTAGGGCGCAGCTACGCTTGGAAAGAGCGTTACGGAAAGGAGTAATGACAGTATGGCAAACAAAATTGACCGCATTGACAAAGAGATCGAAAAGACCCGCGAGAAGATCACCGAGTATCAAAACAGGCTGAAAGGGCTGGAAGCGCAGAAAACCGAAGCGGAAAATCTGCAAATCGTCCAGGTCGTGCGCTCTATGCGCCTGACCCCGCAGGAGCTTACGGCTATGCTTTCTGGGGGCGGTATTCCTGGCATTGCCGCCGCCCCCGCAGACTATGACGGACAGGAGGAAAAAGAGAATGAGGAATAAGAAAATCGTGCGCAGCTTCCTTGTGCTGCTGGCCCTCGTTATGTGCTTTGGCAGCGTTTCCGTCACCGCCTACGCACAGGGCGACGACACCCCCACCGACGACAGCAACGTAAAGGTGGAAACACCCGACCCGCAGCCCTTGACCCCGGAGGGCAACATGACCCTTGTGGACGACATTAGCGGCGACGCCGCCGGGGATAAGCAGTTTATCGTGGTGCAGAGCAAGGGCGGCAACTATTTTTACATCGTCATTGACAACGCCGCCGACGGAAATAACACCGTCCATTTTCTGAATCAGGTGGACGAAGCCGACCTTTTGGCTATTATCGACGAGGACGGCGGCAGCGCGACGCCCGCCCCCGCCGTTTGTAGCTGTACCGACAAATGCGAAGCCGGAAAGGTGAATACGGCTTGCCCCGTATGTGCTACGAACATGACCACTTGCAGCGGCAAGGCAGCGGAGCCGGAGGAACCCACCGAGCAGCCGAAAGAGAAAAGCGGCATGGGCGGGCTTGTCCTGTTCCTTGTTGTCGCCCTGATCGGCGGCGGTGGTGCGCTCTACTACTTCAAGTTTATGAAGCCGAAGCAGGCCGTCAAAGGCAGCACAGACCTTGACGATTTCGACTTTGACGAGTACGACGAGGACGAGCCGGAGGAACAGGAGGGCGAGGAAGAATGAGCTATGCGTTAGTCATTGCGGAGAAGCCCAGCGTCGGGGCGGCGATTGCCGCCGCCCTTGGCGTTTCCGGCAAAAAGGACGGATATATCGAGGGCGGGGGCTACCTCATTTCATGGTGCGTCGGGCATTTGGTGGAGCTTGCGGAAGCCGCCGCCTACGGGGAACAGTACAGGAAGTGGCAGCTTGACAGCTTGCCGATTCTGCCGCAGGAATGGCAGTACACCGTTTCCCCGGACAAGGGAAAGCAATTCAAGACCCTTAAAGAGCTTATGCACCGCGCCGACGTGACCGAGGTTGTCAATGCCTGTGACGCTGGGCGCGAGGGTGAATTGATTTTTCGCTTTGTCTACGATATGGCGGGCTGCAAGAAGCCCATGCGCCGCCTTTGGATTTCCTCAATGGAAACGGCGGCAATCCGGCAAGGCTTTGACAATCTGAAAGACGGGAGCGAGTACGAAGCCCTCTACGCTTCCGCGCTGTGCCGCGCAAAGGCCGACTGGCTTATCGGTATCAACGCCACCCGGCTTTTCTCCTGCCTGTATGGAAAGACCTTGAACGTGGGGCGCGTCCAGACCCCGACGCTGAAAATGCTGGTTGACCGGGACGCGGCTATTTCCCATTTCCAGAAAGAGAAATACTACCATGTGCGCCTTGGCCTTTCCGGCGCGGAAGCGGCAAGCGCGAAGATCCCCGACGCCGCCGAAGCGGAAGCACTTAAAACGGCTTGCGAAGCGTCGCGGGCCGTTTGTACTTCCGTTCTGCGGGAGAAGAAAACCGCAGCCCCGCCGAAGCTCTTTGACCTGACTTCCTTACAGCGGGAAGCCAACCGCATTTTCGGCTACACCGCGAAGCAGACCCTTGACCTGGCGCAAGCCCTGTATGAAAAGAAGCTGCTGACTTATCCGAGGACGGACAGCACCTATCTGACCGACGACATGGGGGAAACGGCGGCAAGCACCGCCGCTATGCTGTGCGGCAAGCTGGCCTTTATGGAGGGCGCGGAGTTTTCCCCCGATGTTTCCCGCGTCCTTGACAGCAGACAGGTTTCCGACCACCACGCCATTATCCCCACGATGGAGCTTGCAAAGGCCGACCTTGCCGCGCTGCCCGAAAGCGAAAGGAATATCCTGACCCTTGCCGGGGCGCGGCTGCTGTTCGCCGCCGCCGAGCCGCACACCTACGAAGTGGTTACGGCGGTTTTCCAATGCGCCGGCGGCGAGTTTACGGCAAAGGGAAAGACGGTGCTTTGCATGGGCTGGAAAGAGCTTGAACGCCGCTATCGGGCGACGCTGAAAAAGAAGCCTGATACCGACGGCGAGGAAAACGCCCTTGCGCTGGACGCGCCGCCCTTTGCCGAGGGGCAGAGCTTTGACCGCCCCGCCGTTAAGGTGACGGCCCACGACACCACGCCCCCGAAGCAGCACACGGAAGCAAGCCTTTTATCCGCTATGGAACGGGCCGGGAACGAGGACACTGACCCGGACGCGGAACGGCGCGGGCTTGGCACTCCCGCCACACGCGCCGCCGTCATTGAAAAGCTGGTGAAATCCGGCTTTGTGGAGCGCAAGGGCAAGCAGCTTATCCCCACAGGGGACGGCAACGGCCTTGTGGCTGTTCTCCCCGACGTGCTGACCTCTCCCCAGCTTACCGCTGAATGGGAAAACACCCTGACGCAGATCGCAAAGGGCAAGGCCGACGCGGACGGCTTCATGCGCGGCATTGAAGCTATGGCGCGGGAGCTGGTGCAGGCCCACCCGAATATCTCCGACGCGGATAAGGCGCGTTTCAAGGAGGACAAGCCCGTTATCGGCAAATGCCCCCGCTGCGGCGGCAGCGTCTACGAGGGCAGGAAGAATTACTATTGCGGGAACCGGGATTGCGCTTTTACCATGTGGAAAAATGACCGCTTTTTCGAGGAACGCAAAACCGCCTTTACCCCGAAAATCGCCGCCGCGCTGCTGAAAGACGGCAAGGCGAAAGTGAAAAAGCTGTACTCCCCGAAAACGGGTAAAACCTACGACGGGCTGGTGCTTTTAGCCGACACTGGCGGGAAGTACGTCAACTACCGGGCTACGGTTTCGAGGGACAGAGAACTTACGCAGCAAGCATAGGAAGCGGGTACCCACTTCCGTAAAATCTCCGCCTTGCGCTACGGTGCAGGACGGGGATTTTGCTTGTTGGGATAGTCCCAAACCCTTATGCGGAAAGGAGGAACGCTATGGCGAGTTTACGGGACGCCGTAAAGGTTTATCAGGACGAATTGCGGGCGGGCATTGCGTGGATAGCGTTCTGGCGGGAGGGGCGTTCATGGAGCAGCGACTATCTCTATCTTGAAATGGACGACACCCTTACGCCGGAGGACAGGAGCCGCTTGCAGGAAATCCAGCAGACCGACCCCGCCGCCGTTGTTTTGAACGGCTATTACTGCGGCTACTTGGGCGAGGACATGAACCTTACCGAGCTGACCGCCGGAGTGCGCCGCCACTATGAGAACGGCTATAACAATATCGCTGACTTTATCGAAGCCCACGACAACGCATTATCGCCGGAGCAGATCGAGGAAGCGAGGGAAGCCGCCCACGCCGCAGGACTTCCGTTTTCGGAAAAGCCCTACCGGGAGGGGGACTTTGACCCCTATGTATTTGACGGCAGCATGAGCGCGGAGGATTACGAGCTTATGCACCGCATGATGAGCGAAGAAAGGAGCGAACGATTGAGCGAAATTTTTTCTATCTTAATTGACAACCGCAGCCGCTTTGAAGCGGGAGAATTAAGTAGCGCGTGGCTCTCCATGCCAGCGACGGTGGAGCAGCTTCACGCGGCTATGCAGAGCGTCGGTATCACCGCCGACAATCCGCAGGATTTTTTCATCAACGGGTATTCTTACCCCATAGATAAGCCCCTTGCGCTACCCTATGACATGGTACGCGCCGCCGGGATTGACGAGCTGAATTTCCTTGCGGCGCGTCTGGAAGCCCTTACCCCCGCTGACCTTGACGCGCTGAACGCCGCAGCCCAGCGGAAAAAGGGCTTTGAGAACATCGGGCAGATCATCGACTACACCTATAACCCTGACTTTTTCGTGCATATCCCCGGAGTACAGACGGTGCGGGATTTGGGTGACTACTACTTGAACAAATCCGGCATGGTGGATATGCCCGAAGAATGGAAAAAGGGCATTGACCTTGCGGCCTTTGGGCGCAATGCCGCCGAGCAGGAGCGCGGCAGCTTCACCCCCTATGGCTATATCGTGGAAAGCGGCGACAAATGGGAGCGTCACTACGAGGGACGGGACGTGCCGGAGGAATACCGCATTATGAGCTATCCCCAGCCCCCGGCGCGTCCTGACCCGGAGAAAGCGGACTTTGACGCTATCAGCACAGGGCAGGCCGCGACGCTGACCGCCGAACCCCCGCAGCCGCGCCCCGTCGTCCCTATCGTCCTGACTTCCGAGAAGCCCACCGAGAAGATAAAGGAGATTACCGACCGTCTGGAACAGGGCATTGCGGAGCTGTTCGACAGTGAACGCTATAAGGACTATCTGCGCGTTATGTCGAAGTTCCATAATTACAGCTTTCGGAATACGCTCTTGATTGCCATGCAAGCCCCCGACGCTTCCCTTGTGGCGGGCTTCAATACATGGAAGAACACCCACGGGCGCAATGTCAAGCGGGGTGAAAAGGGCATTAAAATCTTTGCGCCGTCCCCCTACAAGGTCAAGCGGGAAGTGGAGAAGTTAGACCCGCAGACGCGGAAACCCATCATCGGCAAGGACGGGAAGCCCGTCACCGAGGAACAGGAAATCACCGTCCCCGCCTACAAGGTGGTATCTGTCTTTGATGTTTCGCAGACCGAGGGGCGGGAGCTGCCCGACATTGCGGTGGACGAGCTGACGGGGGACGTTGACCGCTACAATGATTTTTTCGCCGCGCTGGAACAGACCTCACCCGTCCCCGTTGGCTTTGAAAACATCGAGGGCAAATCTCACGGCTATTACCATCTGGAAGAAAAACGGATTGCCATTCAAGAGGGCATGAGCGAATTGCAGACCCTTAAAACCGCTATCCATGAGATCGCTCACGCAAAGCTGCATGACATTGACTTGAACGCCCCGAAAGAGGATTTAGCGGACAGGCCAGACCGCCGCACAAGGGAGGTACAGGCCGAAAGCGTGGCGTACACCGTCTGCCAGCACTACGGGCTTGATACGTCGGACTATTCCTTTGGCTACGTCGCCGGGTGGAGCAGCGGGCGGGAGCTTGCGGAGCTGAAAGCGTCCCTTGAAACAATCCGCACCACCGCCGCCGAGATCATAGACAGCATTGACGGACACTTTGCGGAGCTGCAACAGGCGCGGGAGCAGGCCGCCCAGCAGGAGCAGCCGCAGCCCGGTTTTGAGCAATGGAGTGAGCCAGCCACCCCGGACAATTTGCCGGATAATCCGGGGGAGCCGTCCGACGATGTAGCCGCGTATTTGCCGGAGCAGGACAAACCGCCGCAGGAAGCGGCCCCCGACCTTGCCGCCGAGCCTACCGTTACGATTATTTGGAGCGAGAGCGCGGGGCTGCGGGAGGGAGAAACCATGCCCCTTTCCCGCGCAAACGCCCTTTTTGCTTCCCTTGACGAAGCGGAGCTTGCAAGCCCCGGCTATGACAAGACGAAGTTTGCCATTGATTGCGTCTTTGACGGCGAAGCCGACCACTACGAGGGGCGGCAGGATTTGGGCGACGGCGACGGGAGCCTGATAGACCATATCGAAAAATACCACGCCCACTATGAGAACAACGCGGATTGGGAAAACCACTTGCTGCACACCGAGGGCAAGGAAGCCTTGGAAGCGGACAAGGAACAGCGGGCTATGCTGCTGCATGAGTTTGTCCCCTATCTGAAACTCCATTGCGCCCTTTCCGAGATGGAGCAGGCCGCTACCGCCGCAATGCAAAGCGGCGATAGCCTGACCCCGCCCGAAACGGCCTATCACACCGCCGTACAAGCCTATGTTGCCGAGTGCCGGGGGAAGCTCAACAGCGGCGACTATGAATTGCCGCCCGCGCCACGGCTTGCCGACTTTGACCCGGAGCTTCAGGCGTACAAGGAACACGTCAGGGAGGAAATCGCGCAGGAAGCCGCCGCCGCAGGAATGACCGTCGAGGAATACGCCGCCAAAGGCTACGAGCCTTACCCCGCCGCCGAGGGACAGCCGCAGGAGCCGGAAACCCCTGTCTTTGATAAACTGCCCCCTGAACAGCAGCAGGAGCTTTCCAGCGAGGTAAAGGCCACGCTACAAATGCTGATCGACGCGGACATACAGACCGCCGGAGAGGTTACGGCTGAAACGCTGGAAACGATTGCTACACAGGGCTACGCTTACCGGGACGGAAATCTTGTGAAACAGGACGCCCCCGCCGCCGAAGCCCCCACGCCGGAGCAGGCCGCAGCGAAGCCGGAAGCGTCCGTTACCTATTATCCCATTAACGAAGCCGCCGCCCGACGCGCAAAGGAAATGAATAGCTTTGATAGCTACAAACCGGGCAGCGCGACGGCAGCTTACCGCAGTTACATTGACGAAGCCATACAGATCGCGGAGCGTCAAAAAGCGCGGGTAGACCCGATGTACCATGAGAAAATAGACAGTCTGCTTGATACCTATGCCCGGAAGCTGGCGGCAAACTTAAATGCCAGCTATGCCATTGAAGCCCGCGTACCCTCTATTCTGATTACTGGCGGTTCTAATTTCCCGGTTAGGCAGAAAGAAAAGCAGAACGCGGCGCGGGATAGGAATATGGAGGAATGGCGGGATATTCAAGGCTTACTTGATAAAATCCGCAGTACGGGTATGGGCGGTATCAGCGCGGACGACCCGCAGGCTGTCCCCAAACTGGAAAGCAAACTGGTGGGCTTGGAAAAGTTGCAGGAGAAAATGAAAGCGGTAAACGCCTATTTCCGCAAGCACAAGACACTTGACGGCTGCCCCGGCCTTTCGCCGGAACAGGGGCAAAAACTGGTGGCTGGCATGGCTTCCTATGACCGCGTACCCTACCCCTCGTGGGCTTTATCCAACAACAGCGCAGAAATACGCCGCTTGAAAACCCGCATTGCTTCCCTCACACAGCAAAAGACAATCGGCTTTGTAGGCTGGGAGTTTGACGGCGGCAAGGTGGAAGCGAATACCGACGCTAACCGTCTGCAAATCTTCTTTGACGGCAAGCCCGACGAAGCAACAAGGGAAGAACTGAAACACAACGGCTTCCGCTGGTCGCCCAAAGAGGGGGCATGGCAGCGGCAGCTTACCACAAACGCCTACTACGCAGCGGATTATGTGAAAGCCATTGCGCCCATTACTGGCGAGAAGCCCACCGAGTTACAGCGGGCGCATATCCGGGCGCAGAAGCAACAGGCGGTACAGACCCCGCAGGAGCAGCCCGCCGCCGAAGCCCCCGCGCCGGAGCAGGCCCAGCCGCAAACGCAGGACACCTTTTCCATCTACCAGCTAAAGCGCGGGGACGAAACGCGGGATTTCCGTTTTGAGCCTTACGACCGCTTGCAGGCGGCGGGGCTTGCCGTTGACCCGGCGAATTATGACCTGATCTATACCGCGCCCCTTGCGCCGGATATGTCGCTGGACGATATTTTCACCTGCTTCAACATCGACCACCCCGCAGACTTTAAGGGACACAGCCTTTCCGTTTCCGACGTGGTAGTGCTTCATCAGGCCGGACAGGACACCGCCCACTATGTTGACAGTATCGGCTATCAGCAGGTGCCGGAGTTTTTGCGGGAGCAGCAGGAGCTTACCCCCGACGCCCGTATGACGGGGGAGCAAATCAGGACGCCCCGGGGCAGCTTCCATGTTACCGATATGACCCGCGAACAGATGGAAGCCGCCGGATATGGCTTTCACCACCAATCGGAGGACGGAAAGTATTTCATCATGGGGAATGGCACACGGGCGTTTGCCGTTGCCGCCACGCAGCCGGAAAGCCCCATAAAGCACATTGAGGACGCCGTAGAGCAGAACGACAACAGCTTTGACGGTATCATCAACAATACCCCGCCCCCGCCCACCGTTGACGAGTTGGAAGCAAAGGTACAGGCTGGGGAACAGATTTCCTTGCTTGACCTTGCCGACGCAATCAAGGCCGATTCGGAGCGCGGCGGCAGGACGCCGGAAAAGAAGCCCTCTATCCGGGCGCAGCTCAAAGCCGATAAGGAACGGGCGGCGCAGAAAAAGACGGCGGCAAAAACGAAGTCGCAGGACTTGGAAAGGAGTTGACCCATGCAAAGGTTTGATAATGTGGACGTGTTCGCGTCCCTCAATGCCCTTATGCGGCAAAATACAGGCTTTTACCAAAGCGATTTGGAGATTGACAAGGAGGTTATCGCAAAGGCGGCGGCAAGCCCTGACGCAGCGGACAAAACGCTTCTCTGGCTCTCCCGCCCGTCGGGGACGTATTGCTTTAGGGAGCGCGACGTTTTCCTAAAGGACACAGGGCCGCACAATACCTGGCGTTTCCACAAGGAGCAGACCCGCGACAGGATTCTGGCCTATGCCATTGAGCTTACAGGCGTGGAGGACGGGAAAATCCGGGGCAATCTGTATGAGCTGGACTATGCGCAGCACTACCAGCGCGTCAAGGAGCAGGCGGTTCCCGCCGACATGGTGCGCCTGACCTATGCCTACGGGGACAGGGAGCAGCCCGCAAGGGAGTTTTTCGACGCTTCCCCCGACCCGCGCCTTGGAAAGTATCTGCGCTATGAAACGCTGCCGAACGACCCCGCAGCACTCCGCGAAGTGCTGCAAGCGGAGAAGCACAGCCGGGACGCCCTGACGCCGGGGGACTTCAAAGCCCACGTCGCCGCGCTGCACGATGGTTTGATTGAGCATGAAGCGCGGCGCATTGTGGAGCGCATGAAAGGGCTGGACAGGCTGAACAGCCCCAACAAGACGCATTTCATGGTGGAGATCGCCCCGGCGTTTATGCAGCTTGCGTCTACAAAGGACACCGACCGTCTTTTCTCCATGCTGCCTTATAAGACCCTTTCCTTTTCCAAAATTGAGGGCAGACATGGGACGTATGCGCTGATCGGCAAGGACGAGAACCGGGACAGGGAAATCCGTAAGCCCCGCCCCTCTATCCGGGCGCAGCTTGCCGCAGACAAGAAAACAGCCGCCCCGAAAAAGGCGGCGGCGAAATCGAAGAAACACGAAATGGAGGTATGAACATGATTCGATTGACCGTTGAGGAAGAAAACCTTTTGAGCATTTACAATACAGGCAACAAGCGGGAGCTGTTCGAGCGCGTCAACGCCGCCCTGCCGTTCATGGACGGGGATATGCAAGAGCTGGCGGTACGCGCCTTGCAGAAGATCGACGCCCTGACCGAAGCGGAGTTTGCGGGGCTTGCCGTTTTCGCCGCAAACGACGAATGAACGGGCTGAAACGGCTGACGCCGCAGCAAAGCCGGAAAGTCAACGCCCTTGTGAAAAAATCCTGCTGTAACTACGACAACGGGAATTGCCTGTTGTTGGACGACGGGGAAACGTGCGTCTGTCCGCAGCTTATTTCCTATTCGCTGCTGTGCAAGTGGTTTCGTGCCGCCGTCCTGCCGGACGATAGGGAGCTGCAAGCCGAGCTGTACCAGCGGGAGGACTTGCGCCGCTGTACCGTATGCGGCGCGGCCTTTGCTTCCAGCTCCAACAGCGTGAAATACTGCCCCGATTGCCGGAAGCGTATCACCCGGAAGCAAGCCGCCGAGCGCATGAGGAAACGACGCGCCCATGTTACGCGGTAGGGGCAAAATAAGCCCCATTTTATGCGGCTTTCCGGGCGTGTTTTTTAGGAAGCAAGGGAATTACATTCAAGCCCTCTAAAATGGGCTTCTACTGCGTAACAGGCACATAAGAGCTGCACCCACATATAAGGCGGGGCGCGGTGGCCATACTTGGCTGCCGCGCCCCGCCTTTGTTATTTCTCGTTCGGGTTGTACGATAATTCTTTAAGGGCAACGACAGAGTTACCTATAATATAGCCTTGCTCTGAATAATATTTGCATAGCCCTTTTTCAAAATATGCTATTGAACAAGTGCATTTTGATTCTTTTTCAAATGTTTCAAGAAGGCGTTTTCCTATTTTTTGACCACGATAATTAGTGTCAACATATAGGTATTGCGGAAGTAGCGTTTTATTGGGTAAGACAAAGCCGTATATAAACCCTACTATCATTCCATCTATAAATGCCCCGTATGTATAGCTAATTCCGTCAAATCCGGCTTTTATGGCTGCGGCAACACTTAAAAACATTGAAGTCATAATTTCATCATCAGGTGCCAGTTCCATAATCAGCAAGTAATCATCTGGTGTTAAAATCCTAATATCCATTTTGAAAGCTCCTTTTCTTTTTTCACAAGAGAGCTACGCCCTCTTGTGGCACTTGTGGAAAAGATACACCCGCTTCGCGTCTGTATCTTTTCCACAAGTCGGCATTTCCATTGATGGCAAAGCTGCGTCTACTTGCCCTCAATGGGGAATTGCGGGATTGCTTCAAGCAATTTTAGGATAAGCTGCTGCCGCATATCTTCATCGACAACGACTTTCATGCTCCCATCCGACTGACGCTCCTTTACCGTCGCAAGGCGGTTAATTTCGTCGTCGTAACAGGCAAGCACCTTTTCCAATGCCCACGCTTCCCCAGCAACGGCGGCACGTATCGTTTCAATATCTGGCGTGTTCTGCATTCCCATGCCAAAGCCCCCGTATGTATTGATAGCCCTATTATACCACGCCTTTCCCGTACTTTCTACTGGCAAAAGGGATATTATTCACGCTCTGTCTGCCGCTCCTTTTCCGGCTGGCGTTCCCGCTGCAAAATGCTGTCTATGTTCTGCCGGATAACATCGTACTCCCTGACCTGTTTTTTCAGCTTGCCATAGTCGGCGTAAAGGGCTTCTTTCTGGACTTGCAGCTTTTCATACTCCGCTTGGAGGGCGGCGACACTGGGGAGCTTCCTGCCGATCTGCGCGGCCTGTAACGCCCTTGCCGCCGCTTCATGGAGGATAATGCCGCGCTCGTGGTCTGCCTTAAACTGCCCCTTGTCCTTTGCCCTGCGGTATGCGTCGTAGAGGGGCTTTGTCTTTTGATAGGTGGTAACATTCTTGATAAGCACCGCCATATCTGCAAGCCGCCTTTCCACGTCCTTTAGGCTGGCTGCGGCCTGTTCGCTGGCGGCTGTCACTTCATCTATCCGGCTGACTAAATCCGCGTACTGTTCTATCCTGTGTTCCGTCAGGAAGTTCATCGTCTTTGCGGCCTGTTTCAGATTATGGATTTTCGCCCACTGTTCATAGCCCCGGCTCTGCTGCGCCTTGATACTGTTCTCAATGTCGATAAGCAGGCTGACGCCGCCCTGCTGCTGCTTGGGGGCTTTGGCGGCGCGGGTGCGCTTTCCGGCTATCCGTTCCCTGATAGCTTCCTCTGTGTAGTCCGTGCCGAGGGTTTTAAGGCGGGTGAAACGCTCCTGCCCCGGTGCGCGGCACGACACATATTTTCCCGGCTTTATCTCATAGCCCGCCGCCTGTAACCGCTGCAACAATTCTTCAAAACTGGACACTTGGGGGATAAGCGCGTCAACAGCGGTTTTCAGCTTGCCTTTCCAGCTCGTTCCCGTTTTCTCCGCTTGGTACTCCGCGTAGCTCTTTCCCTTGCTGCCCTTGCCGGGGACGACGACGGACAGGCCGTTTTCCCGGCACAGCTTATCGCTCATGTTCCGTATGCCGTAGTACGTCCGCTTGTTGGAAACGTACTTGCGGTGGTCTACGAAATTGACGGCGCAGAAAATAATGTGGTTATGGACGTGGCCTTTATCAATGTGCGTCGTCAAAACATATTCATGCTGGCCTTTGGTAACAGCGTCGGCAAGCTGCCGCCCGATCTCATGGGCGGTCTGCGCGTCCGTTTCCCCCGGTTCAAAGGACTGTATCAGGTGAAAGGCTAAATTGTTGCCCTTTTGGATTGCTTGCGACAGGGTAAAGCCAAACTCTATGTCTGCCGTTTCATAGGAGCAGCCGAAAGAGGACACCAGCATTTTCCCGTCCGTCTTGTCCGGGTTTTCGATGTAGTCAAGGGCCTTGCTTAGAGTGCTTTTAATAGGCTTAATCTTTGTAACCGCCATATTTCATCTAACGCCCCCTTTAGCTCGTCTATGTCCTCTTGATACACGCTGCTCGTACTGTTCACCCGCCGCGCAATCTGATTGATATTCACCCCGATTTTCTGTATCTCCGCTGTCATGGCCTTTATGTCGCTGTGGTCTACTTGCACGATATAGCCGTCTATGGCGATCTTCCGCAGATACGCCGCCATGTTCTTTGTCGGTATGAGCTTCATTTTTTCCAGAATCAAATCCCGTTCCGCTTCCGTCACGCGAAACTTGACTTGCACCGTCCTTTTCCGTCCGCCCATGCGCCGCCGCTCCTTTCCGTTTAGAGGGTTTGGGACACTTCCCAACAAGCAATTTTCAACCGACGCGCCGCAGCGCGGGAGGGCGAAAATACGGAAGTGGGTACCCGCTTCCTATGCTTGCTACGAAACTTCTTCCCTAATCCCTACTACAACAGAAAAACCCTATTTGCCAAAACTGCGCAAAAGAAAAACGCTGCGGCCTGTAATGGCTGCAACGCTTCTCAAAGCCTGTTCAGTTTTCCTTTTCGACTTCCAAAATCTCTTTTGCCGCTGCTATCAGTATTCGCAATCCCTGTTCGCTCATATTATCCAGCAGCGCGTCGAGCTGCCGACGCTGTGTGCCTTTCTCTGCGGACTGCTCCGGGAAAAAGAGCTGGTCTACGGACACCCCGTAACGGGTGACAAGCTCATAAAAGACTTGCAGGCTGGGATGCTGCCCCTTATTTTCAACATTCACAAGGTAGCGCGGGGACAGGAACATTTCGTCGCTGGCTTTCTTGCGGCTGTCCCCATGTGCCTTTCGCGCTTCCTTGATGGCCTGTCCAGCAGGCTTGAAATCAAACTTTGGTACTGGTCTTTTTGCCATGTTAATTCACCCTATTACATTTTACTGTTCCCTTTCTTGCTTGGATATGTCTACACAGTTCTCTTAGATGGTTAGAATAATTCACAATTTTAGTCTTGCGATTATTCGGCGCTCCGCATATAATTATACTGATAGACTGAAAAGAAAGGGCGGGCGAATGATGGAATATATGTCTTGTGCTGAAGCTGCGGGCAAATGGGGCATTTCAGAAAGGCGGGTACAAAAGCTGTGCGAGGAAAATCGCATACCGGGCGTGGCAAAGTTTAGCTTTGTGTGGTTGATACCAAAGGACGCAGAAAAGCCAGCAGATAAGCGAAAAAAAAGCAAATCTACACAATAGATTCAAATTAGGCTGCTACAATCACCATAAGGAGGTGCGCTATGAGCAAAATCTTAATTGTGGAGGACGATTTATCCATACAGGCATTACTACACGACTTCATAGAGGAAGCAGGCCACAGCGTCGCATTAGCGTCTGATGGGGTGGAAGCACTTGCAAAGTATTCTGAACAATCCTTTGACCTGATACTGCTTGACATTATGCTGCCCAAAATTGACGGTTACGGTGTTTGTGAGGTTATCCGGCAAAAGTCAGATGTGCCTATTATCATGCTTACGGCATTGGACGGAGAAGAAAACCAAATTAAAGGTTTGGATATGCAGGCGGACGACTATATTACAAAGCCTTTTTCAATGCCTATATTGCTGCGGAAAATCGCCGCTGTCCTGCGTCGCTCCGCAAAACAGTCTGGCGAACCGCAGACGATCACTTACAAAGACCTCACCTTGGATTTAGAGGGGTATCGGGTAAATACCCAGCAGGAAAGCA
>Ga0209694_1001521_pt1 | contig 24734 bp, 20 predicted proteins | sample GluameincwithD2O_FD_187499 | JGI IMG/M metagenome (GOLD analysis project Ga0209694, IMG submission 187499) | Mouse cecum microbial communities from Vienna, Austria - Glucosamine amended microcosms incubated with D2O (SPAdes) (version 2) | ecosystem: Host-associated > Mammals > Digestive system >... | reverse complement strand
TCCCGCCATTTGGCAAATCGGGCATACACAGACTGCCAGGGGCCATACGCCTCTGGCAATTCCCGCCACTGCGCCCCGCTGCGCGCAATCCAGAGCATCCCGTTGAGCATCTTTCGGTCATCTTTCCGGGGACGCCCTCGCTTCCCTGTTCTTTCCGGTGGCAGCACCGCTTTTACGCGTTCCCATTGTTCTTTTGTCAATTCATATCGTTTCATGCCCCTATTTTATACTTCTTTATCATTTGTGCAATATTTATTTTTCAAACAAGGCCTAGGTATATATCCCGTTAAGGAGGCGGGAATAAAATAATCGAAAAAAGGGAGGCGGTTTGCGATGCTGGAGCAGCTGGTGGAGGTTGTGCTGGAGTTTCTCATCCCCCTGTGCGAGATGATGGGCATCCTGGTCATCGCCGTGTCCACGTGCACCGCCTTCTGGCAGTACTTCCGGGGGCTGCTCACCCGCACCCCCGGGGATGTAAAATCTCAGCTGGCCTCGGGGCTGGCCCTGAGCCTGGAGTTCAAGATGGCCGCCGAGATCTTGAAAACCGTCCTGGTCCGGGACATGACGGAGCTGATGGTGCTGGGGGCCGTCATCATTCTGCGTGCTCTGCTCTCATTTTTGATCCACTTTGAAATGAAGCAGCATGATACATCCAATCACGAGACTTTAGGAGGAATTGTCAAATGAAACTGAAACGGATCTCTGCCCTGCTGCTGTCCGCGCTGCTCCTGCTGTCCGCCCTGGCGGGCTGCGGCACCACCGTGGTGGTGGGGCCCGAGGGCGGCAAGCCCGCCGCCGGCACGCCCGCGCCCGCCGAAAGCCAGACCCCTGCCGAAAGCCAGGGCGTCTCCGGGGGCGACGCCGCCCCTGTGAAGACCGGCCTTGCCGTCCTGCCCAGCGTCAGCAGCAGTAAGGACGTCTCCGCCGAGGGCGACGGCACCGCCCAGAGCGAGATCCTGCTGGTGGCGGTCACCGTGGGGGACGACGGCGTCATCGACGAGTGCGTCATCGACATGATCCAGGCCAAGATCGGCTTCAGCGCCTCCGGCGCGCTGACCACCGATCCCGCCACCACTTTCCCCAGCAAGAACGAGCTGGGCGGCGGCTATGGAATGGGTAAGGCCAGCTCCATCGGCAAGGAGTGGAACGAGCAGGCCGCCGCCCTGGCGGACTACGCCGTGGGCAAGACGGTGGACGAGCTGAAGGGCATGGCGGTGGGCGAGGACGGCAAGGCTGCCGACGCCGATCTGGCCGCCAGCGTCACGCTGTATATCGGCAGCTTTGTGGACGGCATCGAGGCCGCCGTCAACAGCGCCAGCCACATGGGGGCCTCCAAGGGCGATAAGCTGTCCCTGGCCAGCCAGACCAGCATGAGCAAGAGCAAGGACGCCTCCGCCGATAAGGACGGGGTGGCCCAGGCTTACGCCACCATCGCCGCCGTCACCTTCAGCGGCGAGGTGATCACCAGCTGCTACATCGACGCGGTGCAGGCCAACGTGAATTTTGACACCGCAGGCCATATCACCACCGACCTCACCGCCGCGCCCCAGACAAAGAACCAGCTGGGCGACGGCTACGGCATGAAGCAGGCCAGCTCCATCGGCAAGGAGTGGAACGAGCAGGCCGCCGGCTTCTGCGCCTACGTCACCGGCAAGACCGCCGCCCAGGTGGCCGGCCTGGCGGTGGACGAGTCCGGCAAGGCGGCGGACGCCGATTTGGCCGCCACTGTCACCGTGGGCATCGGCGAGTTCCAGGCCCTGATCGAAAAGGCCGCGCAGTAACCGTCAAACAGGGGCGGGCCCCAGGGCCCGCCCCTGGCAAAGCAGGGAGGGATGGACAATGAAGCGGCGGTTTTTGGCGCTGGCCGCTGCTGCGGCGCTGCTGCTGGGCGGGTGCGCCGCCCAGGCGGAGCCCGCAGGAAAGCTGCGCCGGTATGAGGCCAGCTTCCTCACCCTCTTTGATACCGTGACCACCATAGTGGGCTACGCCCAGTCGGAGGAGGACTTCCGCCGCACCGCGCAGGACCTCCACGACGGGCTGCTGGAGTACCACCAGCTTTTTGACATTTACCACGATTATGACGGAATTGTCAACCTGAAAACCGTCAACGACCGCGCCGGGGGGGACCCGGTGGAGGTAGAGCGCCGGATCATCGACCTGCTGCTGTTCTGCCGGGAGCTGGAGGAGCTTACCGGCGGCCGGGTGGATGTGAGTATGGGCGGCGTGCTGGCCCTGTGGCACGACGCCCGGAGCGAAGGGGTGGACGACCCGGAGCACGCCGCCCTCCCCGGCGCAGGGGCGCTGGAGGAGGCCGCGGAGCACACCGGCTTCCGGCTGCTGGAGATCGACGAGCAGGCGTCCACCGTCCGCCTCACCGACCCCCTGGCCCGGCTGGATGTGGGGGCGGTGGCCAAGGGCTACGCGGTGGAGCAGGTATGCCGCAGCGCCCCCGCCGGGCTGCTGGTGAGCGTGGGCGGCAACGTCCGGGCCACCAGGCCCAAGCCCGAGGGGGACGCCCCCTGGGTGGTGGGCGTGCAGGAGCCGGACGGCGGGAAGCAGGACTACCTGCACACGCTGTACATTGAGCGCCAGTCGGTGGTGAGCAGCGGCGATTACCAGCGGTACTTTACCGTGGACGGCGTGCGCTACCACCACATCATCGACCCGGATACCCTGCGCCCCGGCGGGCTGTGGCGGGCGGTGACGGTGGTGTGCGCCGACTCGGGGCTGGCGGACGGGCTCTCCACCGCGCTGTTCCTCCTCCCCCGGGAGGAGGGTGAGGAGCTGGCCCTGCGCTGCGGCGCCCAGGCCATGTGGGTGGCCTTGGACGGCGAATTGTCCTACACCGGCGGATTTTTGGAGCTTGTGCGCACCTGAGCAATCCCTGCCCAATTTAAGAAGCTGTACCAATAGCCTCAGCACCCAGCGTTACGGCCAAAATTGCCGCCGGCTGCGTTGAACAATCTTGAAATACACCAAGCATTCCCGCGATGTTTCGCCTTGCCGCCGGCAATTTTGGCGCACCAATCTGAATACTTCGGCTATTCGTACCGCTTCTAATTTTCGACATCGAGAGGTGATGTGTATGAAATCCCTGTTCTTCGGCGGCGTCCATCCCGGCGGGCACAAAGAGTCGAGCGCCGCCGTCCCTCTCACCGCCATGGCCCTGCCTGCCCAGGCGGCGGTCCTCCTGCGCCAGCATATTGGCGCCCCCTGCCGGCCCCTGGTGGCGGTGGGAGACGCGGTGCGGGTGGGCCAGAAGATCGGCGACGGCGACGGGCTGTGCGTCCCCGTCCACGCGCCGGTGTCCGGCGTGGTGGAGGCCATTGAGGACCGTCCCCATCCCGGCGGCGGGACCTGTCCCGCCATCCTCATCAAAAATGATTTTCTGGACACCCCGGCACCTGCCCTGAAGCCCTACAGCCACCCGGAGCTCCTGAGCCCTGCGGAGCTGGTATCCATCCTCCGGGAGGCGGGCATCGTGGGCATGGGCGGCGCGGCCTTCCCCACCGACGTGAAGGCCAAGACCGGCATGAACCAGGTGGACACCCTGATCCTCAACGCCTGCGAGTGCGAGCCATACATCACGGCGGACGACGTGCTGCTGCGCACCCGCCCCGGGGATGTGCTGCGGGGGCTGGCGCTGCTGGCCAGAATCCTCACCCCCGGCCGGGTGGTGGTGGCCATTGAGGACAACAAGCCGGAGGCCGCCGCCCTGCTGCGGGAGCGCATGGCGGACTTCCCCGGCACGGAGCTGAAGGTGCTGCCCACCCGCTACCCCCAGGGGGCGGAAAAGCAGCTCATCCAGGCGGTCACCGGGCGGCAGGTGCCCTCCGGCGGCCTGCCCCGCGATGTGGGCTGTGCGGTGTTCAACGCCGCCACCGCCGCGGCGGTGTGCCGGGCGGTCTATGAGGGGATGCCCGTGATTGAGCGGGTGGTCACCGTCACCGGCGAGGGCGTAAAGCAGCCCCGGAACCTCATCGTGCGGGTGGGCGCCTCCTTCCTGGAGGTGATCGCCGCCGCAGGCGGGCTGACGGACAGCGTATGGAAGGTGCTGTCCGGCGGCCCCATGATGGGCGTGGCCCAGGGGGATCTGTCTGTCCCCGTCACAAAGGCCGTTAACGCGGTGGTATGCCTGTCCTCCGCCCAGAACGGGGAGGAGGCCCATCCCGTGTGCATCCGCTGCGGCAAGTGCCTGGAGGTATGTCCCATGGGGCTGGAGCCGCTGTATCTCTACCGCTATTCCAACGCCGGGGATCTGGACGCCCTGGGGCGGCTCCATCTGAGGGACTGCATAGAATGCGGCTGCTGTGCCTACGCCTGTCCGGGTAAGCTCCCCCTGGTGGAGGGCTTCCGGGCCGGAAAGCGGGCGCTGAAGGAGGGTGCGAAATGAATCTGACGGTAAGCGCCTCCCCCCACATCCGGGGGAAGGATACCACCGCCCGGCTGATGCTGGACGTGGTGATCGCCCTGCTGCCGGCGCTGGCGGCGGGGATGCTGTTCCAGGGGCCCCGGGCCGGGCTTGTGGCGGCGGTGTGCGTGCTGTCCGCCCTGGCGGGGGAGTGGCTGCTGCGGCTTGTCCTGCGGCGGCACAACACCTTGCCCGACGGCTCCGCCCTGGTCACGGGGCTGCTGCTGGCCCTGACCCTGCCCGCCAGTGTACCCTATTATGTGGCCGCCGCCGGCGGGCTGTTCGCCGTGGTGGTGGTGAAGGGGCTGTGCGGCGGGCTGGGACAGAACACCTTTAACCCGGCTTTGGGGGCCCGGGCGTTTCTGATGCTGCTCTTCCCCGCCTGCCTCACCCGCTTCCCTGCCCTGGGCAGCGCCCTGTTCCTCGGGGAGCTGAATCCGGCGGACGTGGTGACGGGGGCCACCCCCCTCCACCACATGCAGATGCCCGCCCTGCCCGACGTATCCCTGCTGGACCTGTTTCTGGGCCGGGCGGGGGGCTGCATCGGGGAGGTATCCGCCCTGGCCCTGCTCCTGGGCGGGGGATGGCTGGTGTTCCGCCGGGTCATCACCCTGCGCATACCCGCCGCCTATCTGGGGACGGTGGCCGTGCTCACCCTGGTGTTCTCCAAGGGGGACAGCCCCATCCTGTGGATGGCGTACAGCCTGCTCAGCGGCGGCGTGCTGCTGGGGGCGCTGTTCATGGCCACCGACTACGCCACCTCCCCCGTGGGGCCGCTGGCCCAGATCGTGTACGGAATCGGCTGCGGCGCGCTCACCGTGGTGTTTCGCTATACCGGGCTCTTCCCGGAGGGGGTTACTTACGCAATCCTGTTGATGAACGCCGCCGCGTGGCTGCTGGACCAGTATCTGGTCCCCCGGCGGTTCGGCGCTGGAAAGGAGGGGGCGCAATGAACGCAAAGCAGCTCATCGCCCCGGCGGCCGCCCTTCTGGGTGCTGCCGCGGTGCTGCTGGCCGCCTGCGCCGCGCTGAGCGGCGCCGCCCGGCGCAGCGGGGAGGCCGCCCGGAACGAAATCATGTCCTACATGCTCCCCAGCCGCCCCGCCTCCTTCACGGAGGAGGCCTATGACGGGGAGGATGAGAGCATCCGCCGGGTATTCAAGGCGGAGGACGGCTACGTGCTGGAGGTGGAGACCGCCGGCTACGCCGCCCCCATGACCCTTTGGGTGGGTGTGACCAACGACGGCAGCGTGTCCGGCGTGACGGTGCGGGATCACGGGGAGACCTTCGGCCTGGGCCGGGGGGCCCAGACCGACGCCTCCTTCCTGCTGCAATTCCTGCACACCTCCGGGGAGGCCGCCGTGGGTGAGGACATCGACGCCCTCACCGGGGCCACTGTCACCAGCAAGGCGGTGACGCGGGCGGTAAACTCCGCCGCCGCCTTTGTCACCGGCGCGGACGTTTCCTCCGGCGCCACGGAATGGGAGGGCTGAGATGAAGCATAATCCGTTGAAGCGCAGCGTGGCGCTGTCCGCCGTGGTGGGCTTGGCCTGCCTGGGGCTGATGCTGGCCGGGACGCTGGCCCCCATGGCCATCCTGCCCAAGCTGGATCTGACTATGATGCTGGCCCTGAGCGTGACCGCCCTGGCGGTGGACGCCTACTGGTCGCCTGAGCGTAAGCTGTCCTGGCCCGCGCTGGCGGCGAATACTGTGCTGGGTGGGGCGGCCTTCGCCCTGCTGCCCTGGTGCGCCGGGGTGACGGGGGATGTCCCCGTCTGGGTGCTGGGGCTGGCGGGAGCGGCGGTGTTCGGGATTGCCTGCCTGCTCTACACCGCGGCCCTGGAGCGCATTGCCACCGGGCCGAGGGCCCCGCTGGCCCCTGTGGGCACAGCCTTCATGCTCTATCTGGCGGGGCAGTGCCTGAGCGGGCTGCTGTAGTGCGCGCTCCCGGCGCAAAATAGAAAAAGCTGGCAAGCTCCTGGGCCGGATCGGCCGGGCTCAGGCGCTTGCCGGCTTTCCTTTTTGTGCCAGGCAGGGCGTTTCGCACAGGAGGGATGCGCTGCGCCGCGATTCTTTTGTGGGATCGGCCAAATAGAATGGTGCTTCCTTTTGCGGAAAATTTATGATATACTGCCTAAAAAGGTCTTTCGTTTTCGCCTCGCCGCACGTCAAGCCGGCGTACAGGGAACGAGCGGCTTTTTGTGCTGTTTATCGGCAGATATCATCCAGAAAAGGAGCGACGGAGACGTGACGGGAAAGCACGCGGAGCCCCAGGGCGGACGGGGGATAAAACGGAGCCTGAACAGGAGGATTTTGAGGAATACTACCCTTAATATCCTGATTTTGGTGGCCGTATGTTGCGCTATCATGGCCTTTTCCATGCACTCGCTTGCCAACAGCATTTTGTTGGACAGCCTTCAGCCGATGGCCCGGCAGTCGGCCAAGACGGTGGAGGCCAACATACACATGCTGGCGGACCGCATGATGACCATTGCGGGCGACTCCAGGATGGACGCGGCGGAGAGCCGCGGTGCGGTGCTGGAAGAGGCGGCGGAGATCTATGAGCTTTATACAATCGCTCTGTACGGCCTGGATGGGCGGCTGATGCAGGGGCTTGACGCCGCCCCGGAGAGCCTGGACAGCGGTTTTTTGTCGCTGCTTGAGCAGACGGATAATCTGACCATTGATTCCTCCACCATCTACCAGGGCAGGCTGGGCATTACAATGGGAATGCCGGTGAAGGAGTCGGGCGAGACGGCCTTTTATGTGATGGGCGTATATAAATACGACACGCTCAACGACGTTATCAGCAGCATCAACCTGGGGAAGAGCGGCATGGCCTATATGGTAAACCGGGAGGGCGCCGTCACCGGCCACCCGGACCAGTCCCTGGCCCTGGGCGGAAGCACGCTGATTCAGCTCAGCGGCGGCAACGGGGACGCGGTGGAGCGGGTGACCACCGGGGAGACCGGCGCGGTGGAGTTCCCCATCGGCGGGGAGCAGATGCTGGTGGCCTTTTCCCCCATACGGGGGACCCAGTGGTCGCTGGTCATCCAAATCCCCAAGGCGGACTATAACCATTTCATCAACGGGGCAATGTTTGTTGCCATCCTGTCCACCATGGCGGTTCTGGTGGTCTCCATACTGCTGGTGCTGCGCCTGGCCCGCTCCATCTCCAACCCGGTGAAGCGGGTGACGGACCGGATGGTGGCCTTCTCCAACGGCGATCTGCACACGCAGGTGACCCCGGTGGCCACAGGGGACGAGCTGGAGGTCATGACCCAGACGCTGGACGCCACGCTGGAGAGCATGAACCGCTACATATCCGATATCCAGCAGGTGCTGACGCAGGTGGCGGACGGCGATTTGCGCACCGAGCCCCAGGTGGACTACAAGGGGGACTTTGTGCTGATCCGGGGCAGCCTGCGCACAATCACCCGCTCCATGAACGAAACCCTGCTGGGCTTCCGCGCCGCCGCGGACCGGCTGACGGACATGGCCGAGCAGCTGAGCGGGCAGTCCGCGCAGCTGCACCAGGCGTCCCTGGAGCAGAACCAGTCCACAGAGGAGCTGGTCCATGCGGTGGGCCGCGTGAAGCAGCGGCTGTCCGACGTGACCCAGAGCAGCGGCCAAACCCGTGTCCAGACGGAGGCCATCACCCAGCGCGTCCACAGCGCCAACCAGCAGATGAGCGCTTTGTCCTCCGCTATGGACAACATCAGCGCCAACGCGCAGCAGATCACGAAAATCGCAAAGGATATTGAAGACATTGCGTTTCAGACCAATATCCTGGCGCTCAACGCCTCTGTGGAGGCGGCCCGCGCCGGGTCGGCGGGAAAGGGCTTCGCGGTTGTGGCGGACGAGGTGAAGCAGCTGGCCGCCAAGAGCGCCGAGGCTGCGCAAAGCGCAACGGAAATGGTGGACAACACCAAGGCGATCATTCAGACCGGCGTGGTGCTGACCGCGGATACCGCCGGCTCCCTCCGGGCGATCTCCGAGGTCTCCGCGCAGATCAGCACGATTTCCGATCAGCTGGCGGCGGCGGTGCAGGGCCAGGAGGCCGCCCTGGGCGAGATGGAGGCGCGGATCGCCACCATCTCCGATATCGCCGACCGCAATCTGCAAAACGCGGGGGAGACGGAGCAGTCCAGCGGCCTGCTGGCCAGAGAAGCGGAGGCGCTTCAGTCCCATGTGCGGAAATTTGTTTTGAAGGAGGGCGCCAGGCGATGAAACGAATTCTTGCCGTATGCCTCTGCCTGCTGCTGACGGCGCCGCTGCTGGCGGGCTGCACAAGCGGCACGGCGCTGCAAGACGGGTATTATACCGCCCAGATGTCGCAGTTCAGCCACGGCTGGAGGGAGTACATCACGATTCTGGTAAAGGGCGGGAGCATCGTTTCCGTGGAGTATAACGCGGAAAACGCCAGCGGCTTCATCAAGAGCTGGGACAACGCGTATATGCAGAACATGCTTCACACCAACGGAACCTATCCCAATGAGTACACCCGCTATTACGCCAACCAGCTGTTGGAGGGGCAGGGGGAGGACGGCATCGACGTGATCGCAGGGGCGACCTCTTCCCACGGGACCTTCCAGCTGCTTGCCCAGGCGGTTCTGGAGCAGGCCCGAAAGGGGGATTCCAGCATTGTATTTGTGGATGCGGGCCATTGAGGCGGAAGATAAGGCAGGGATACGCGGATGAAGTATGGGAGATACGCAGTGAAACGTCTTTTTGCGCTGCTGCTGGCGCTGCTTTTGGCGCTGGGGCTGTCCGCCTGCGGCGGCCCGGCGGCGGAGGTGCCGTCCTCCGCGCCGCCTGCGGCGTCCGATGCGCCCGAGATCCGGGAATCGCTCCCACCGGTGCAGACGCCGCCCGCCGGTGGGGAGCAGGCGGAGGACCCGGCAGGGGAAACACCGGACGGCCCGGCGGTTGCTGAGGACGGCTGGTACAGCTCGAAGGAGGAGGTGGCGCTCTACATCCACCTTTACGGCCATTTGCCGGATAACTACGTCACCAAGCAGGAGGCCCAGGAGCTGGGCTGGACCGGGGGCAGCGTGGAGCGCTATGCCGGCGAGGGGACGGCCATCGGCGGAAGCCGCTTTGGAAATTACGAGGGCCTGCTGCCCGAGGCGGAGGGCCGGGTGTATACCGAATGCGACATCGGCACCGTGGGCGGGACATCCCGGGGCGCGGAGCGGGTGGTGTTCTCCAACGACGGTCTGGTGTACTACACCGGTGACCACTACGAGAGCTTTGAGCTGCTCTACGGGGAGCCGTGAGCATGGAGGCCATCAGACTGGACGCGGAGCGTCTGCTGGGCCGGGAGGAGGCCATGGAGCAGCTGGGCCGGGCGCTGGCCCTGCCGGAGTGGTGGGGGCGCAACCTGGATGCGCTCCACGACTGCCTGACGCAGCTGGGCCGGCCGGTGCGGCTGGAGCTGGGCCGCCGGGAGGCGCTGGAGGGGACGGACTTTGGCCGGCGGCTGCTGCGGGTGCTGGAGGACGCGGCGGCGGAAAATCCCTATTTGGAATTGAGCCTGGAATAAAGGGAGGGCTCCCGCTTTGGCGGGGCCCGCGCGAGGAAGCAGAACGCCCCCCGGAAACCGCCGTTTACGGCGGTTTCCGGGGGGCTGTTTTTGGATATTGGATGGGTGGGCCGCCTCACAGCTCTGTTTTCCAAAGCCCGTGGAGGTTGCAGTACGCATACGCCGCCACCGCCTGGTCGTCCTCCAGGCGGAAGGCCACCTCGGGCGGGTCGGTGGGCTGGAGCTGCTTGCGCTGGGCGCCCCGTTTGGTCTGGAGATAGACCCATTGGATCAGGTGCTCGGGGGTCATAGGGTGGCTGGCGCTGCCCACGTTCACCCGCACCTGGCCGTCCTGGGCGGACACCACAGGGAGGTGCTTTTCACCGCTGGCCTCGGTGGTGTTGGCGCGCAGGGGCTCCATCTCCTGCCCGCAGCAGGACATGGGGACGCCGCCGTCACAGATGAGCTCGGCCAGGTTGCCGCACCGGCGGCAGATACGAAAGTTTGCCATAGAGGTCCTCCTAACTTGTGCATCGCACGCTTGTTAGGATAGGGTTCCCCAAGGATAGGGCGGTTATGCGCGCGTCCTCAGTCGTCGCCGAAGCTGATGCCCAGCAGGCGGGCCTCGGTGATGATGTCGGAGCTGGGGTCGATGGTCTTGAGCTTGCCCGCCACCTCCTTCAGGGGGACGGAGGTGATCACGTGGTCGTGGATGGCCACCATGTTGCCGAACTCGCCCTTGGAGATCATCAGCGCCGCCGTGGCGCCCAGCCGGGAGGACAGCACCCGGTCATAGGCGCAGGGGGTGCCGCCGCGCTGCATGTGGCCGGGGACGGTGACCCGCACCTCCCTGCCGGTCTTCTTCAAAATCTTGTCCGCGATGGCGTAGGACACGGAGGGGTACTGCTCCAGCAGCTCCGCCAGGTGCTTTTTATACTCTTTTTTGGACATGGCCGCCTCTTTTTTGGACATGGCGCCCTCCGCCACCGCCAGGATGGTGAAGCCGTGGCCCGCGTTGGCCCGGTGGTCGATCTTGGCCACCACCGAGTCGATGCTGTAGGGGATCTCCGGGATGAGGATGATATCCGCGCCGCCGGCCATGCCCGCGTTCAGCGTCAGCCAGCCCGCCTTATGGCCCATGACCTCCACCATAAAGACCCGGTTGTGGGAGGCGGCGGTGGTGTGGATGCAGTCGATCACGTCGGTGGCGATGCCGATGGCGGACTGGAAGCCGAAGGTGGTGTCGGTGCCCCAAAGGTCGTTGTCGATGGTCTTGGGCAGGCCGATGACGTTCAGCCCCTCCTCGCTGAGCAGGTTGGCGGTCTTCTGGCTGCCGTTGCCCCCCAGCACCACCAGGCAGTCCAGCCGCAGGCGGCGGTAGGTGTATTTCATGGCCTCTACCTTGTCCAGGCCGTTTTCGTCGGGGGTGCGCATCAGCTTGAAGGGCTGGCGGCTGGAGCCCAGGAAGGTGCCGCCCCGGGTGAGCAGGCCGGTGAAGTCGATGGGGGTGAGCTTTTTGTAGTCCTCGTACATCAGGCCCTTGTAGCCGTCGATGAAGCCGATGATCTCCACGCCGTTGCCGTAGATGTTGTAGAGGCCCTTGGCCACGCCGCGCATGGTGGCGTTGAGGGCTTGGCAGTCGCCGCCGCTGGTGAGCATTCCGATTCGTTTCATGAAGTGTCGCTCCCTTTCAAACCATTATATTTTCAGAAGCTGTACCAATAGGCGCTGTTTGAACATTGACGATGTGCCCGGCGGCAATTTGCGCCGCAAGGATGTGTGCTGGGGTCTATTGGTACAGTTTCTAAGCCGTTCCCGGCTTTGATGACGGGGACAGGGGCGGGTCAATCCCGCCCGAAGAGGCGGCCCAGCAGGCCGGTGCGGCGAGTATGGACCTTGACGGCCGGACGCTTGGCGGGGGCCGTTTTGGCGGGCAGGGGCTTGGCCGCAGGGCGCTTTTGCGGGGTGGGGGCGGGCTGTGGCTCCGCCGCCTTGGGGGCGGGCGGGGCCTTTTGAGGGGCGGGCAGCGCCCACGCGCCGGCGTAGGCCTGGCCGCAGAACCATTCCTGGGAGTTGAACGGCTCCCCCTGGGCCCGGATATAGGCGCCGTCCGGCTGCTGCACCCGGCCCTTGGCGGTGTCCCGGAGCTGGTCCTGGAACACCTGCTCCAGATGGGCGCGCAGGTCGGGGTCACGGACGGGGGCGGCCACCTCCACCCGGCGGGTGGTGTTGCGGGTCATAAAGTCGGCGGAGGAGATGTATACCTGCCTGCGCTCCCCCGTGCCGAAGAGATAGATGCGGGCGTGCTCCAGATAGCGGCCCACAATGCTCACCACCCGGATGTTTTCGGTGAGGCCGGGCACGCCGCCCACCAGGCAGCAGATGCCCCGCACCACCAGGTCGATTTTCACTCCCGCCTGGGACGCCTCGATGAGCTTGTCGATGAGCAGCTTGTCGGTGAGCCCGTTGAGCTTGAAGCCCAGATAGGCGGGCCTGCCCGCCCGGGCCTGCCCGATCTCCTTATCGATGAGGGCGGAGGCCCTGTTTCTCAGGCAGGCGGGGGCCACCATCAGCAGGCGGCTGTCCTCCACCACCTCGCCCATGGACAGGGCGTTGAATACCCCCGCAGCCTCCGCGCCGAGCTCGGGGTCGGCGGTCATGAGGGCGAAGTCGGTGTACAGCCGCACGGTGTCCTCATTATAGTTTCCCGTGCCCACCTGGGTGATATACTCCACCCTGCCCTGGTGCATCCGGGTGATGAGCAGCAGCTTGGAGTGGACCTTCAGCCCGTCCAGGCCGTAGATCACCCGGCACCCGGCCTGCTCCAGCACCCGGGACCAGCCGATGTTGTTCTCCTCGTCGAACCGGGCCCGCAGCTCCACCAGGGCAACCACCTCTTTGCCGTTTTCGGCGGCGTCCACCAGGGCCTCCACAATTTTGCTGTTGTGGGCCACCCGGTAGAGGGTCATTTTGATGGAGACCACATCCGGGTCCTGCCCCGCCTCCTGGAGGAGGCGCAGCAGGGGCCGCACGCTCTCATAGGGGTAGCTGAGCAGCCGGTCGCGGGCCCTGATCTGCTCTGCCATGGGGGCCAGGGGGTCCACATTGGGGGAGTTCTGGGGTACCCGGCGGGGGTAGAACAGCGCCCCCTTATCCCGGAGCATGTCCCGCAGCGCCCCCATGAAGGTGAGGTCCAGGGGCGCGCCGCTGGAAAACAGGTGCTTTTTAGACAGCCCCAGGCAGGAGCACAGGCTGTCCCGCACGGAGTCGGTGAGCTTGCCCTGGTAGTCCAGCTTCACGGGCTGGAGGCGCTTGCGGCGGCGGATCATCTTTTCCATGCTCCGGCGGTATTCCTCCGCCAGCATGCCGCCCATCTCCGATGAGGCATCGTCCACGTGTATGTCGGCGCTGCGCACCAGACGGATGAGCACCGTGCCCTCCACCTTGTAGTGGGCGAAAATCTTGGGGAGGAAGCCGGCGATGAGCTCCTCCACCAGCACGAACCGCCCGCCGTCCCCGGGCAGGGGGACCAGGCGGCGCAGAACCCCCTCGCCGCAGGGGACGATGCCCATGCGCTCGCCGCCGTTTTTGGTCTTGAGGATGGCCACGGCATAGATCTGCTTGTTGCGCAGGAAGGGGAAGGGCTGCTTGCGCCCGATGATCTGGGGGGAGAGCAGGGGCAGCACATTGGAGGTAAAGTATTTTTCCAAAAAGGACTGGGCCTTATCCTGTAGGCTGTGGAACCGGCACAGTTCCACCCCCTGGCCCGCCAGCTCCCGCAGCAGCTCCTTGCACACCCGGTCCCGGTCAGCCAGGTATTCCCGGGTTTTGTCCAGCACGGCCGCGGCCTGCTGGGCGCTGGTTAGCCCGGTCTTGTCGTCCCGGCTCTCCAGGTGCAGGGTGTCCATGAGCATACCCATTCGGACCATATAGAACTCGTCCAGATTGCTCTGGAAGATGGAGGCGAAATTCAGCCGTTCGCACAGGGGGTTGGCGGGGTCCTCCGCCTCCTCCAGCACCCGGCGGTTAAACTGGAGCCAGGACAGCTCCCGGTTGACATAGCACGGGCCGGGAGGGGCGCTTGGGGCGGGGGATTGAGGCGGCCGCGGCAAAAAAGGCGGCGACCCGCCCAATTGGGCGGGTCGCCGCTGTGCTTTCAGCGATAAAACCGGGGGCTGGGGAAGATCACTTTGCGTCCTGGACCCGCAGCAGCATGGTGGCCAGCTGGGCCCGGGTGGCGGTGGTCTTGGGGGAGAAATTGGAAGCGCCGTCGGCGTCAATGCCCTTGATGATGCCGTTGGAGGCGCACCAGTTGGCGGCGTCCTTGGCCCAGTCGGCAATGGTGTTGGCGTCGGCGAAGCCCGTCAGCTCATCGCCCTCGGTCTTGGGGGAGTTGGCGTTGCGGTAGAAGATGGCGGCCAGCTCCTGGCGGGTGGCGGTGTCACGGGGCCGCAGGGCGCCGTTTCCGCCCTCCAGCACCTTCTCCTGGACGGCCCACAGCACGGCGTCGCGGGCCCAGTCGTGGATGTCGGTCGCGTCGGTGAAAGCGTCCAGCTCGTCGCCCTCCACCTCGGGGGAGCCGGCGATGCGGTACAGGGTGGTGGCCACCATCTCACGGGAGACGGAGCCGTTGGGGTTAAAGGCGTCGGCGGCGGTGCCGGTCATCAGCCCGGCGTCCACAACGGCGTCCACGGTGCCCGCGTACCAGGCGCTGTAGCCTACGTCCTTGAAGTCGTGGCTCACGGCGCAGAAGGCGGCGTTGGCCACGAAGGTGAACTCGTCGCGCTGGTGCACCTTGTTGGTCAGGGTGTTGGCGAAGAGCACCACGTTCATGCCGTTCTCCCGGTAGGAGATGGCCTGGATGGAGTTGTCCTTGAACGCCTTCAGGCCGTCGCCGGCGGGGAGGAAGCCCTCCAGCAGCTCCTCAGAGCCGTCCATGCGCACCAGCACCTGGGCGCCGTCGGGAATGGCGGTGAAGTAGCCCGCGCCGTAGCCGTACATGATGTAGTCGCCCTCGGACACGTAGCTGGCGGTGATCAGGCTCTTGGAGGGGTAGGTCACGTAGCCCAGCGCGTCCATGGCGTTGCCGCTGGCGGTCTCGCGCACCAGCGCACCCTCGCTGAAGAGACCGGCGGCGGTGCGCACGGCGGAGGAGCCGTAGCCGATGTACGGGGTGCCCGCCTTGACGGCGGCCAGGGCGGCGTCATCCAGGGCGGCGGCGCCGATGATCAGGTCGGCCTTGGCGGGATCGTCGGTGGTGTCAAAGCCCATGAGGCGCATGGACTGGCGGTCGTAGTTATAGGCGTAGGAGCCGGACACCAGGGAGGCCTTCACAAAGCCGGAGGTGTTGTCGCCGGCCTTGCCCGCGATGTAGATGACAGGGGCGTGGTCCAGCTTGCGGACCTGGGGGGCGTCGCCGTCCACGGGGGCGGCGGTGAGCAGGAGCTTGCCGGACACCCGGGCATAGTCCGCCTTGGAGATCAGGAAGCTGCCCACGTAGTCGCCGCTGATGATGAGGCCCACGTCCTTTCCCGCCTTGAGCAGCTCATTGACGGCGGCGATGGCGTCCTCGGAGGTGTTCTTCAGGATAACCTGGTCGGTGTCCACCTTGTCGGAGGACACGCTCCACTTGGTCTTCTCGGTGCAGGCGGCGGCGATGTCCTTGTAGGCGGCGGGCTCGGCGCAGGTGGCCATGTCGAAGCCGCGGGTCTTGTTGAAGGCGGTGATGCCCTCGGAGTAGAGCACGGGCCAGCCGGTGATGACGGTGCCGTCATACAGCACGCCGTTGGCCACGCTGCGCTTGGCCTGGTACATGGACACCACGGCGGTGCCGGCGGGATACTCCACGCCGCCGTAGGTGAAGGCGCTGTCGGCAAACATCAGCTTCACACCGTTGCGGGTGAGGTAGGTGAGCATCTGGTCGGCGGCGTCCAGGTTCTTCTGGTGGGCGCCGTCCAGGGGGATGATGTAGCACTCGGGGTAGAAGTTGCCGTTCTGCTCCTTGCCGCCGTACACGGGACGGAACAGCCCGGCCTCCGCGCCCTCCACATCGTACTGGTCGCAGAACCACTGGCCAACCAGCTCGTAGGCGTTGGAGTTGGCGTTGGTGACGCCGCGCTCGAAGATCTTGGTCTGGGCCAGCAGGTAGGACGCCTTGTTCTCGGCAATGTAGTTGGACTGGCCCAGCGCGCCGTAGGCGACGGCGGTAGAGGTGTGGTCGTTATACGCGGGCTGCTCCACCGTGTAGGCCACGGTGCCGTGGAGCATGGCGTACTGGGGGGTGTAGCTGGTGGACATATCGTCCCAGGGATCGAACCACTGGGTCTGGTCCTGGCCGTCGGCGGTCTTCTTGCCGTTGTAGCTCAGGTAGTCCCGCTGGGGGATGACGTAGCTGTTGTAGCCGTCGTTGTTGGCCACCGCGGCGATGCCGAACGCCTCGCCGCCGGTCACCAGATGCTCGGCCAGCAGGTCATACTCAAAGTTGGGCTCGTGGGGGGGATCGCAGGGCTCACACTGGAACGCCTCCACCCGGCCGTGGAACTCGGTGAAGCTGATGGGGTTCCACTGGGCGATGAGCCTGGTCATGTTCTGGGTCTCGGCCTGGGTCTGGAAGGAGTTGTCGCGGTTCAGGTCAAAGCCGCCGGAGGAGGTGCGGGTTACATAGGTGCGGCCCTCCACGTTCTCCTCGGGGACGATGATGAAGAACACGTCGTCCAGCAGATCGTCCACGTTGACAGTGACGGTCTCCTGGGTGTAGTACTTGTCCAGATCCACCACGTCGGAGCGGAAGGAAGCGCCCCAGGCGTTCTCCTGGATGTTATCCACATGGAGATAGCCCAGGTAGGTGGCGGTGTCCTTCACCAGGTCGGGGACGGCCACGCTGCCCGCCTGGCCCTTGGGGCCCAGCTCCCGGGCCAGCTCGGCCTTACCCTCCTCGGTGAAGCCGGTGAGCTTGTTGTAGTCGATTGTGCCGCTCTGGCTGGCGGCAGCCTCCAGCAGCATCCGGGCGAACTTCAGGATGCCGTCGATGGAGGACACCTCGTTGGCGTGGACGTTGGAGTAGAGGATGGGGACCTGGTAATTACCCAGGGAGCCGTCCTCAATCTTCTTGATCAGGGCGGTGGGGTCGCTCTCCGCCTGGTTCTTGATGGACTTCCAGTTGTTCACGGCCTCCTCGCTCTTGGCGATGATGAGGTAGGGCATATCCAGGCTGGCCAGGCCGTTGTCGCCCTGGCTCTTGCCCATGGAGAAGTTCTGCACGTACAGATCGGTGTTGCTGTTGCCGTACTCCACCAGCTCGTCGATGGCGGCGTAGACCTCCTTCATGGTGTGGAACTCGTCATAGGGGGTGATCTTCACGCCCACGGAGCCCAGGGCCTTGCCGTCCACGGAGGGGGTGAGCTTGTACCAGCCGCACACGTCCATATAGGCGCCGCCGTTGGAGTGGGGGGCACTGTAGTCGGGGGTGCCGTCATAGTTATAGAAGAACGGTTTGCTCTCGAAGGAGACGGTCAGGCACACCTGGCCGTCCACAGTGGCCACGCCGGTGACGGGCTTGGTGAACAGCGGCTCGTCGTTCTGGGCCATCCAGCTGTCCAACGCGCCGCCCTCGGTGTGGTTGGGGAACTGCTTGGGGTCCAGGTAGCCGACGGACTTGTCGTAGTCCAGGGACCAGACCACCTTTTCCGCGGCGGCCTTGGCCTCGTCCTCGGTCATGTCCACCGGGACGGCGGCCTTGAAAGAGCGGGGCTGGGTCAAATTGATGACGTTTTCGCCGCCGTCCTCAGAGACGTTGACGAAAGGGGTGTCCCCAGTGGGCTCCGCGGCCATGGCCGGGAGGACCGTCAGAGACAGGCACAGTGCCATCACGGTCAGCAGGGAAATGACCTTTTTCCAGGGCGCTTGCTTCATCTTCCTCACCTTTTTCTTGTTCATTTTGCAGTATTCCGCCCGGAATTTTGGGGCGGGATACGTGCATATCACAATTCTATACTACCGCAGGGCTTTTGTCAAGGCCAGGAGGCCCGGGCCGCCGGCTTGCGCGGGAGCGCCGGTTTGACGGTTTTTGGAGTAGACGCGGGACAGGGATTGTGGTACAATATTTCCAAGATGAGGATTGCGTATGGTGAAAGGGCCTTCATGGAGATGATTGGCACAAAATGGGCTTGACTATATCAAACGAGGAGGGATTTTTATGGACAGTCAACTGGTTTGGCAGGACAGCTTCAATATCGGCGTGGAAGCCATCGACAAGGAGCACCAGCAGCTTTTCAAAATCATCAACCGGCTTTTTGAGTATGGAGAGGAGAAAAGCCGCTGGGCGTGCCAGGAGGGCGTGAAATACTTCAAAAGCCACACCATGAAGCACTTTGAGGACGAGGAGGCCTATATGGCGTCTATCGGCTACGAAGGGCTGGAGACGCACCGGCATATCCACAAGGAATTCCGGGAGAATACGCTGCCCGTGCTGGAGCAGGAGCTGGAGGAGACGGATTACAACCCGGATTCGGTGAACCATTTCCTGGGCGTGTGCGCGGGGTGGCTCATCGGCCACACGATGACGGAGGACCAGGCCATCACCGGCGGGCGCAGCAGCCAGTGGCGGGACCTGCTGCCGGAGGAGGAGCTGGAGGCGCTGAAAAAGGTGATCGTCCAGCTGGTGTTCGACATGTTCCAGCTGGAGTCCCAGGCCATCAGCAGCGCCTACGGCGGGGAGAAGTTCGGCAAGGGGGTGTACTACCGCCTGGTCTACGGCGCCAAGGGGGACGAGAAGCGGCAGGAGGTCATTATGGTCTTCGAGGAGAAGCTGCTGCTCAATACCGTGGGCAAGGTGCTGGGCCTTCAGACCAACAAGCTGGACTCCATGCTCATCAACGCCGCCCGGTATACGGCGCGGCAGTTTGTGGGCCGGGTGATGGAGCTGGTGCCCGCCTTTGGCGGGCAGGAGCTGAGGGAGGAGAACCTGCTGTCCTACGAGCAGTTCCGCAAGGTGTTCGAGCGGGAAAAGCCCCAGGTGAGCCTGCTGTTCAACACCAGCGGCGCGGGGTACTTCGCCTACTGCGTCATCGCGCCCCACCTGCTGGAGAGCGGGGTGGGCACCCCCATTGAGGCGGATAACGCCATGACCGAGATCCAGGACTACCTGGCCAAGCGGGAGGAGGCGTCCGGGAAGCGCCGGGTGCTGGTGGTGGACGACTCGGCCACGGTGCGCCAGGCGATGAAGGCGCTGCTGGAGAAGGATTATGAGGTGTCGCTGGCCGAGTCGGGGGTGGCGGCCATCCGCACCATCACCCTGGACCGGCCGGACATGGTGCTGCTGGACTACGAGATGCCGGTGTGCGACGGGCGGCAGACCCTGGAAATGCTCCGCTCGGACCCGGCGTTCGCGGACCTTCCCGTGGTGTTCCTCACCGGACGGGGGGACCCGGACGTGGTGCGCAAGCTGCTCTCCCTGAAGCCGATGGGGTATCTGCTCAAATACTTGAAGCCGGAGGAGATCAAAAAGAAAATCGACGGTTTCTTTGAAAAGCTGGCCTGAACGGGCCAAAAAAGCCCGGGACGCGGTGGATATACACCGCGTCCCGGGCTTTTTTCGAACATGGGCCTCAGCCTCCGGCGCGGCGCAGCAGCGCCTCGTGGGAGAAGGCCATGACGGCCAGGATGGCCAGCAGGTAGAGGGGGAAGAGTGCGGGGCTGAGGTGGTCGGAAACCAGCCCGAACAGGGGGGGCATCAGGCAGGTGCCCACATAGGCGCTGGCCATCTGCACGCCGATGACGGCCTGGGATTTGTCCGCGCCGAAGTGGTCGGGGGTGGAGTGGATGACGCAGGGGTAGATGGGGGCGCACCCTAGCCCCACCAGCGCCAGCCCCGCCAGGGTGGCGGATTCGTGGAGGGGAAGCAGCAGCGTGAGCGCCCCCAAGGCGATGACGCCCTGGCCCAGCCGGATCATCTGGGGGTCGCTGAGCTTCATGGTGAGAAAGCCGCTGAGCGCCCGGCCTGCGGTGATGCCCAGGAAGAACAGCCCGGCATAGCCCGCCGCCGTCTCCGCCGGGACGCCCCGGTGGAGGTGCAGGTAGCTGCTGCTCCACAAAATGGCGGTCTGCTCCAGGGCGCAGTAGCAGAAGAAGGCGGCCATGACCTCTTTGGCCCCGGGGATGCGGAGGATCTGGCTCAGGGTGAGGGGGCGGGCGTCCTGCTCCTCCCCGCCGCCCGCGCGCTGGTGGACCCGCCACAGGGGCAGCGTGGCCGCCAGGACGGCGGTCAGGACGATCTGGAGCAGGGAGATATAGCGGTAGCCCATCTGCCACCCGGCGGAGCCGGACAGGGCCAGCCCCATGATGTAGGGCCCGATGGCCGCCCCCAGCCCCCACATGCAGTGCAGCCAGCTCATGTGGCGGCTGGCGTAGTGCAGGGCCACGTAGTTGTTCAGCGCCGCGTCCACGCTGCCCGCCCCCAGGCCGTAGGGGATTGCCCACAGGCACAGCCCCCAGAAGGACCCGCTGGCGGAGAAGCCGAACAGGGCGGCGGCGGTCAGCCCCACGCTGGCGGCGGTGACCCGCCCGGCGCCCAGCCTTTTGGTGAGCCGGTCGCTTTGCAGGCTGGACACCACCGTGCCCATGGAGATGATGACGGAGATGATGCCGGCCCAGGAGGTGGGTACGCCCAGCTCGGCGTGCATCACCGGCCAGGCCGAGCCCAGCAGGGAGTCGGGCAGGCCCAGGCTGATGAAGGAGAGGTAGATGACGGCCAGAAGCAGATGTACCATATGCAGGTTCCTCCTTTTGCGCTGGATATGATTATACCAGCGGGAGGGGAAAACATCTATGGGCAAAACCGCCAGATACCGCTGCGCATTTCACGAATTTGCCGGGCGCAGCGCCGTCCCCGGCAGGGCGGGCGGTTTTCCGCGCAAAAAAGCTGGCCGCCCCCACTTGACAAGAATGGTTAGCAATGGTAAACTATGGCCGTCACATCGGAAAAAGGAGGCCATGGGAATGCTTTTGAAAGATATCGGGGTGGGCCAAAGCTGCGTGGTGGAGCATATGGAGCTGCCCTTTCAGATCCAGCGGCGGCTGGAGGCGCTGGGCATGACCCGCCGGGCCCAGGTGGCGGTGGTCAACCGCAAGGGCCGGGGGATTTTGATCGTCAAGCTGCGGGGCAGCCGCTTTGCCCTGGGCGAGCAGATCACCAGGAATATCACGGTGAGCGGGGCGGGGGGAGCGGTATGAACCGGAAAGAGGACATGACCATCGGCTTCATCGGCAACCCCAACTGCGGCAAGACCACCCTGTTCAACGCCTACACCGGGGCGAACCTGAAGGTGGCCAACTGGCCGGGGGTGACGGTGGAGAAGGTGGAGGGGGCCATCCGGCGGCACGATTTGAACATCCGGGTGGTGGATCTGCCCGGGGCGTACAGCCTCACCTCCTACACCATGGAGGAGATCGTCTCCCGGCAGTTTATTTTGAGCGACGAGGTGGACGTGATCATCAACGTGGTGGACGCCTCGGTGCTGGAGCGCAGCCTGTACCTCACCCTGCAGCTGCTGGAGCTGGGCAAGCCGGTGGTGGTGGCGCTGAACATGATGGACGTGGTGGAGAAGCGGGGGATGGAGATCGACCTGCACCGCCTGCCTGAGATGCTGGGGGTGCCGGTGATCCCGGTGTCCGCCCGGCGCAGGACGGGGCTGGACGCGCTGCTGCACGCCGCCGCCCACCACAGGGGCTGCGCCGGCCCGGACAGCCTGGTCCACCAGCACCGGCATGTGGGCAGCCACGCCCACGACCACCACCAGGAGTACGCCATGGTGTACTCCGACGAGATCGAGGACCAGATCGACCGCATCATCCCCGCCCTGGAGGAGAAGCACCCCGGCGTCGCCAACCCCCGCTGGCACGCCTTGAAGCTGCTGGAGGGGGACAAGGAGGTGACCGGGCAGTACCCCCTGGACCTGCCCGGCCTGGGGGGGAAGGATTACGAGTCCCGGATCATCAACGAGAAGTACGCCTTCATTGACGAGATCGTGGAGGAGGTGCTTTTGCACAGGCAGCGCCAGGACCGGCTGACGGAGCGGCTGGACGCCGCCCTCACCCACCGCGTCTGGGGCATCCCCATCTTTTTGGGCATCATGGCCCTGGTGTTCTTCCTCACCTTCACCGTGGGCGACTGGATCAAGGGCTATTTTGAGCACACCATCGACGCGCTGTCCCTGCTGGCCCAGCAGGGGATGGACGCCATCGGGGTGGCCCCCATCGTCCAGTCCCTGGTGGTGGACGGGGTGATCGGCGGGGTGGGCACCATCGTCACCTTCCTGCCCAACATCTTCATTTTGTTCCTGGCCCTGGCCTTTTTGGAGGACAGCGGCTATATGGCCCGGGTGGCCTATGTGATGGAGGGCGTCATGAGCCGCCTGGGCCTGTCGGGCAAGGCGTTCATCCCCATGCTGCTGGGGTTTGGGTGCACCGTCCCGGCGCTGATGGCCTCCCGGGCGCTGGAGAGCAGGCGGGACCGCTATAAGGTGATGCTGGTCACCCCCTTCATGAGCTGCAACGCCCGGCTCACCATTTACATCCTGTTTTCCGAGATGTTTTTCGGGGAATACGCCATGCTGGCGGCCTATTCCATGTATCTCATCGGCATTGCGGTGGCCATGCTGGTGTCGGTGGGGCTGCACCTGCTGGACCGGGAGAAGGCGGTGAACTACCTGCTCATCGAGCTGCCCGAGTACAAGCTGCCCGACGCCCGCACCGTGGGCATCTACGTGTGGGACAAGGTGAAGGACTACCTGGGCAAGGCGGGCTCCACCATCTTCCTGGCCACGCTGCTCATCTGGCTGCTGCTGAACTTCGGCCCCCAGGGGTATGACCCGGGCATGTCCGGCGGCTTCGGGGCCATGGCCGGGCGGTGGCTGGTCCCCTTCTTCGCCCCCATCGGGCTGGGCTTCTGGCAGATCGCCGTGGCCCTTATCGCGGGCATATCCGCCAAGGAGGTGGTGGTGTCCAGCTGCGCGGTGCTCTTCGGCATCGTCAACGCCAACTCCCCTGCGGGGATGGAGGCGTTTGCCCAGGTGCTGTCCGGCATCGGCTTCGGGCCGCTCAACGCCTTCTGCCTCATGGTGTTCTGCCTGCTCTACGTCCCCTGCGCCGCCACCCTGGCTACCATTAAAAAGGAGTCGGGGAGCTGGGGCTGGACGGTATTTGTGGCGGTGTTCCAGGTGGCGGTGGCCTGGCTGGTCACCTTCCTGGCGTACCGCGTGGGGCTGATGATTTTATGACGCGATGCGGGGGCCCTCCCATTTGGGAGCGGCCCCCGCATCGTTGTGGCAAAAAATCTCTCGCAAATCGCTCCTGCCGATTGAATCAGTCCTTCCCTAGAATTCCGCCAGGGTGATGGTCCGCCCGCCGTCCAGCCGGGAGGCTTCGGCGGCCAGGGCCATCACATGGCTCTCCACCGAGGCGTCCACCCCGGTGAGCCCCTGGGTCCCGCCCGCCGCGATGAGCTTGCAGAAGCTGGACATCAGCCCGAAGTCGCCGCCGCCGTGGCCGGAGAACTGCCCGCCCTCCTCATTCAGGTCGATGACCTCCTGGGGCCTGCCGAACCGGCGCAGGATGAGGGCGTTTTTCTCCATATCCCCCTCGATCTCCCCCATGGTGCCGGTGATCTTGATGGTGCGGTGGCAGTCCTGGGTGAAGGCGGTCATGGTGAAGGTGGCGTGGATATTGTCCTGGAACTCCAGGTTCACCGTCTGGTGGTCCACAACGTTGTTGTCGCAGTGGAACACGCACCGGCCGTAGGGCCCCGTGCGCAGGGCGCCGTAGATTTTTTCCTCGTCGGGCTCACTGGCCAGCACGGCGCAGGGCCAGCGCTTCCCCCGGCCGCGTATGCCGGTGCGGGGGTCGGTGATGTAGATCTTCTCCGCGTCGTAGGGGCACCCGTCCTTGGCGGCGCAGCCGTCCAGGCAGCGCTTTGCGGCCCCCTGGGGGGTGTTTGCCGGCGTGAAGTAGTCCAGCGACCCGAAGCTCTGCACCCGCAGGCAGGGCTTTCCCGCCAGCCAGCGCAGAATATCCATGTCGTGGCAGCTCTTTTGCAGGATCATGGGGCTGGTCTCGCTGGAATTGCGCCAATTGCCCCGGACGAAGCTGTGGGCCTGGTGCCAGTAGGCCACGTGCTCTATGGCGTCGATGGTCTCAATCCGGCCGACCTCCCCCCGGCGCAGCAGGTCCTCCAGGGCGGCGTAAAACCGGGTATAGCGCAGCACGTGGCACACCACCACCGCCCGGCCGGTCTCGTGGGCCTTTTTCTGCAGGGCGCGGCACTGCCCCAGGTCGGGGGAGATGGGCTTTTCCAGCAGGATGTGGTAGCCCTTGTCCAGGGCCTTCAAGGCGGCGGAGACGTGCTGCCGGTCCTGGGTGGACACGATCATCACGTCGGCCAGCTTTGGCTGGGCCAGCAGCGCCTCGTCGGAGGGGAAGCACATCCCGGCGGGCACGCCGAAGCGTTTTTGCAGCAGCTCCAGCCGCTCGGGGCGCACGTCCGCCCCGGCGACGACTTTCATCTCCTCCGGGTGGGTGAGCTGGTAGGGGGCGTAGGCATCCAGGCCCCGGTCCCCGCAGCCGCAGATGGCAAAGGTGACAGGCTGTGACATAGCTTTGCGCTCCTTTCGGTGGCTCGCGCGGGGCGCGCGCCGGTTTTTGGGTATTATATTACTTCTAAAAAACAATCTAGGAAAAAGATATAGGAAGTGGTAAAATAGACAGCATGGAGTATATAGATTTACGAAAACTGAATAGCGGAGAACTC
>Ga0209694_1001520_pt1 | contig 24750 bp, 16 predicted proteins | sample GluameincwithD2O_FD_187499 | JGI IMG/M metagenome (GOLD analysis project Ga0209694, IMG submission 187499) | Mouse cecum microbial communities from Vienna, Austria - Glucosamine amended microcosms incubated with D2O (SPAdes) (version 2) | ecosystem: Host-associated > Mammals > Digestive system >... | reverse complement strand
AAAATAGGCTGAACCCGTTATCATCATTGTTGGAAAGCTCATCCCTTCTGACACTTTCTCTACTGTTACTAATACTACACGCTCTTTACTAGATGATATGCCTGATGGTTGTTTTTGTGCTGATACTAAAAATGGAATAAAAAGAAGGATAATTAAAATTACTAAAAAGCACTTTTTCATAAACAGCCCCATAACACTGACATATATTTTAATAGATTATTACTATTAGTAAAAGTTCAGCAATTTTGCAAGCCCAAATTAAAATATAAGCAGTGTTATGAAGCATAATCATACATTTTAAATTATAAAATTATCGTAATACCCTCATAGAGTTTAATAATGCAAGTAAAGCAACACCTACATCGCCAAATACTGCCATCCACATTGAAGCAATATCAAATAAGCCTAAAATTATAAACAATGCCTTAATACCAAGGGCAAAAACAATATTCTGCCATATAATTCTTTTTGTTTTTTTAGCAACTTTTACTGCATCTGCAAGTTTAACTAAAGAATCATTCATTATAACAACATCAGCTGTTTCAATAGCTGCGTCACTTCCTGCTGCTCCCATAGAAACACCAACATCTGCCATAGCAAGAACTGGTGCATCATTTATACCGTCTCCCACATATAATGAATAACCGCTTCCTTTATATTTATCTGCAAACTCTTTAAATTTTACTGCCTTGTCACTAGGCAGTAAATCATAATAATATTCTTTAATACCAGTATCTTTTAATGTGGTTTCTGTTGCATATTTATTATCTCCTGTTAAAACAGTAATGTTTTTAATGCCTGTTTCATACAGTTTATTAACAGCTTCAATAGTATCATCTTTTAGTTCATCGCTTATTATAATATAGCCTGCATATTCTTTATCTATTACCACATGGGCAACACTGCCTAAAATATTACATACACTTTCATCATGAATAGTATTTGTAAAGTGCAGCAGGCTGTCGTTTCCTACCATTATTTCTTTATCTTCTATAGATACTTTTACTCCCCTGCCGCTTATTTCTTCATATTCATTAATGGAATAATTAATATTTCCTGCATAATCTACAATAGAGCGTGCAATCGGGTGGCTTGATTTACTTTCTGCAACAGCAGCATATTTAACTATTTCATCTTCAGAATATTTACCAAAAGATTTTACTTCTGTAACTGTAAAAATACCTTTTGTAAGAGTGCCTGTTTTATCAAATGCAACAGCTTGAATATTTGATAATGCTTCAAGATAATTTGCACCTTTTATCAATATGCCTTTTTTAGATGCTCCACCAATGCCGCCAAAATAACCTAACGGAACACTGATTATTAATGCACAAGGGCATGACACAACTAATGCAACTAATGCACGATAAAGCCACTGACTAAATGAGCCCATATCTAAAAGCGGCGGCACAACAGCTATTATAAAAGCTGTAAAAAACACAACTGGTGTATAATATGATGCAAATTTTGTAATAAAATTTTCAGTTTTTGCTTTATTTGCAGCAGCATTTTCCACCATATCTAAAATTTTTGATGCTGAACTTTCTGCAAATATTTTTTCCACCTGCACTTCAATAATACCTGTTAAACTTATCATACCAGATAAAACTTTATCGCCAATTTTAGCACTTCTTGGAACAGATTCGCCTGTTAATGCTCTTGTATCAAGAGATGTTTTTCCTTTAATAATTTTGCCGTCAAGTGCTATTTTTTCTCCAGCTTTTACAATTATAGTTTCGCCAATATTTATAGTTTCAGGGTTAACTCTGCATTCTTTGCCACCACGCAGAACAACAGCATAATCTGGGCGTATTTCTAAAAGTGAATGAATAGAACGGCGGCTTTTATGAACTGCCAAATCTTGAAAAAACTCACCAGCTCTGTAAAAAAGCATAACTCCAACAGCTTCTTCATGGCTGCCTATTGCCCATGCTGCAAGTGTTGCAAATGTCATAAGAAAATTTTCGTCAAATATTTTACCATGACGAAGATTTTTTATAGATAGTAAAATTACATCTTTACCTGCAACTAAATAAACTATTACTAATACTGCATAACTTACATAAGACATGGGTGGTGTTTGAAAAGTATGCAGCATATAAAACCCTGCTCCAAAAGCAGCAAGCAGAACACCTAAAAGCATCAGCTCATTTTTTACATTAAAACTTTCTTCCTGCTTTTTTTCATGTATAACAACACCTTTTTCTATTTTATCAATAGCCTGCTGCACCTGATATATATTATCAGTATCTATCATTAATGTTTTTGTGGCAAAAACTACTGCTGCATCTTTTACGCAGGCAAGATTTTTTACACCTTCTTCTATTTTTGCAGCACACATTGGACAGTCTAAATTTTCAAGTGTATACTTTTTCATTTCATTACCTCTTTTCATTTATATGCTCTAATCCCATTAAAAGAATACTTGTAATATGGTTATCATCAAGGCTGTAATATACATTTTTACCTTCCTGCCGTGATTTTACAATACATGTCTGCCTTAAAAACCTAAGCTGCTGTGAAACAGTAGACTGTTTTAATGATAATGCAGCACATATATCATATACACAAAGCTCTACTTCTTTTAAGGCAAACAATATTTTTATCCTTGTTGTATCTGCAAATACTTTATAAAAAAGTTCCAGTGCTGCAAAAGAATATTCAGAAGGCAGGCTCTGCCTTGCTGTATGCACTGCTTCTGCATCAATAATTTTGCTTTCATCTCTCATAAAAAACTCCTGTATTTATAACATCAATTCATCATATCATTATATGATGATATATAACATTAAAAATAATACTTGTCAAGAAGAAATTTTCAATGTAAATATATTTATTATGAGTGATAAAATTAATATATTAATCGTCGAAGACGAAATCAAAGTTGCAGAAACAATTAAGTCCTACTTAGAAAAAGAAGGCTTTAATGCTTCTTTTGCTATTTTAGGCTCAGCAGCGGTGAATATTTTAAATGAAAAAACATTTAATTTGATTATCCTTGACTTAATGCTGCCAGATATTTCTGGTGAAGAAATTTGCAAAATGGTTAGAAAAACAAGCGATGTTCCTATTATCGTCCTAACTGCCAAAAGCTCTGAGGATTCAAAAGTTAATGTTTTAAATACTGGTGCTGATGATTATCTTATTAAGCCAGTTTCTCCAAGGGAGCTGGTAGCAAGAGTAAAAGCAGTGCTGCGTCGTGCAGGGCTTTTCAGTGAAAATAGTGCTGTGCCTTACAATGACGGTTTATCCATTGATTTTGCTTCAAGGACTGTTAAGAAAAATGATATAGAAATTACCTTAACGCCTAATGAGTATAAACTGCTTAAATTTCTTGCCCAGAATGCTGGCAGGTATTTTTCAAGAGAAGATTTAATTGAAGGTGCTATTGGTGCTAAATATGACGGATATGACAGAGCAGTTGATTCGCACATTAAAAATCTTCGCCAAAAAATTGAAGATAACCCTAAAAGCCCAAAATATATTGTTACTCAATATGGAGTAGGTTATAAATTTGCTGGAACTAAAATATGAAATTAAGCATTAAAAAGCAGTTTTTATTGCTTTTTCTGCTTGTTACTATTGTTTCGCTCTTTATTCTGTCCTTTATGCTTAGGACCAGTATTGACAGCTGTTTCTATGATTATAAATGGGCAGAACAAAGCAAAATATTTGATTTAATCGTATCCCGTCTTGAAACATTTTATGCTGAACATAAATCATGGGATAGTTTTAATGGCAATGAAATAGGCAATCTGGCAATGAAAGAAGGATGTTATTTTACCTTATATGATAACGAAGGTAAATTAATATGGACTTCTGAGCATACTATTGCTGCCAGAAATAATACTTCATCAGTGCATAGATACTGGCGTAATATTTATCCTGTAAATTATAAAAATCAAATAAAAGGTAAAGTGTATATTGTCCAGTTTACTGACAGTATTTTTACTCAAAAAGATATTACTTTTAGAGAAAGTGTTCTTACATATATACTAATATCATTAATTATTGCATTACTTTTATCTTTACCTTTTATAATGATATTATCATCGCGGTTTTCAAGCCCTATTACATATCTTCAAAAAAAAGCAGAAAATATGATTAAAGGCGATTTAACTACTAAAATTAAAATATCATCATCTACTACTGAAATAATAAAACTTTCTATATCGCTTGACAGACTGAGAAAATCACTTCTTCAGCAGGAAGATTTAAGAAAACAGCTTGCATCAAATATTTCTCATGAGTTAAGAACACCATTAAATGTTATTCAAAACCAGCTAGAAGCAATAATTGATGGTATTTTTGAGCCGACAGAAGAAAGGCTTGACGGGCTTTTACAGGAAGTTATCAGGCTTACAAACTTGGTAGGTGAGCTTGAAAAAATCACAACAATAGAATCGAATGAGTTTATTCCAGATATTAAAGATGTAAAACTTGCATCTGTTGTTGAAAATGTATGCTCTACTTTTGAAGCAGCATTTCAAAGAAAAAATATTGATTTAATAACAAAACTGCAAAAAGGAATAATTGTTAAAGCTCAGGAAGATAAACTGATACAGCTTATTATAAATATTGTAAATAATGCTTTAAAATATACAGAAAGTGGCAGTGTTACAGTAAGCACTTATATGGAAAACGACCATGCAGTATTTGAAGTAAAAGATACTGGCATTGGTTTATCAGAAGAAGACAAAATAAAAATCTTTGAAAGATTTTACAGAGTAGAGAAATCTCGTAATAGAAACACTGGTGGTGCAGGACTTGGGCTTGCTATTGTTAAAAATATAGCAGATGCTCATGGCTGGGAAATAGAAGTAGAAAGTGATGGTAAATCCTGCACTACTTTCAAAATAAATTTTTAATATTTAGATTTAACCATACTGCAGCATATATAATTTAGATACTTCGCCTTTTAGGCTCAGTATGACAATTTAGGGACAAAAAATGAATTTACTAAAAAAATAAGGGAAAAGTCAAATAACCTTTTCCCTTTTTATTATTATTCTAAACCTTTTATCATTAAAGATGCTACTCTTTTTGCAAAAAGTCCTGCATCTACTGGTTTTGCACCTTCTAATATTAAGGCTTCATCATAAAGCAAATCTACATACTCTTTTAATACTGGGTTTTCTTTATCTGCATTAAACACTTCATTTAATTTAATAAATAATGGGTGTTCTGCATTTATTTCCATAGTGCGTTTTGCTGCCATATAAGACTGCCCCATAGCTTTCATAATCTGCTCTATGTGTGGGTCAAAATCTGTTTCGCCGCGAACAAGGCATACTGGGCTGTCTGTAAGCCTGCTTGAAAGGCGGACATCTGCAACTTTATCTTTTAACTGCTCTTTAATAAAGCCTAAAATAGAGCTTAATTCTTCAGTTTTCTTTTCTTTTGCAGCTTTTTCTTCATCAGTTAAGTTCATATCGCCTTTTACTACTGATTTAAACTGTTTGCCTTTATATTCATTAAGAGCAGATATTACAATATCATCTATATCATCAGTTAATATAAGCACTTCATAGCCTTTATTAGTTAAGCCTTCCATATATGGACTTGCCATAGCTTCTGCTCTGCTTGCTGATAATATATAATAAATATCGTTCTGCCCTTCTTTCATACGGCTGATATATTCTGCAAAAGTTGTATATTTTCCGTCTTCTGTGGCAGTTGATTCTGCAAGAACTAAATCAGCAATATTCTCTTTTTTATCATATTCAAAATGCAGACCTTCTTTTAATATTCTGCCAAATTCTTTATAAAATGAAACATACAAATCATATTTTTTATTTTTCATATCACTTAAAGCATCAAGCACTCTTTTAGTGATATTTTTACGCATAACTTCAATAAGTTTATTGTTCTGCAGAATTTCCCTTGAAATATTAAGCGGTAAATCATTTGATTCAACAACACCTTTTACAAACCTTAAATAAGGCGGGAAAAGTTCTTCACAGTGTTCCATAATCTGCACTCTTTTTACATAGAGCGTAGGTCCTGATTTATATTCTTTATATATAATATCAAAAGGTTTCATTTTTGGTATATATAAAAGCCCTGCAAATTCATGAGTGCCTTCCACTTTAAAATGAATTGTTTTTAAAGGGTCAGAATAATCATGAGTTATATGTTTATAAAAATCATTATATTCTTCTTCTGTAATTTCTGATTTATTTCTTAACCATATAGCTTTGCGGGAGTTTAAAACTTCTTCTTTTATCTCTTTTTCTTCACTTGGTTTGCCTTCTTCATCTTTTTTAGGTCTTTCAATATCCATAACTACTGGATGTTCTATATAGTCAGAATATTTTGAGACTAAATCTCTTAATGTCCACTCATCAAGATATTTTTTATCATCTTCTTTTAAATGAAGAATAATATCTGTGCCGCGGTTTGCTCTAACAGCTTCGCCTATTTCAAAAGTGCCAGCTGCCTGACTTTCCCATTTAACACCTTTTTCCTGCCCTGCTTTTCTTGTAATAACAGTAACTTTATCTGCTACCATAAATGCAGAATAGAAACCAACACCAAACTGACCTATCAGCTCCACTGCATCTTTGGCATTTTTTTCTTCTAACATTTTCATAAATTCTTTTGTGCCGCTGTTTGCAATAGTGCCAAGTGTATTAATTACTTCATCGTAATTCATACCTATACCGTTATCTGATACAGTAAGTGTGCCAGCACTTTTATTTGGTGTAAGTTTGATTTTCCAGTCAGTATCGTTTTCATATTTGCTTTGGTCCAGCAAACCTTCATAACGGATTTTATCTACTGCATCGCTTGCATTAGATATAAGCTCTCTTAAAAAAATATCCTTATTAGAGTAAAGGGAATGGATAACAATATCTAATAATTTAGATACTTCTGTTTTAAACTCCATAGTTTGTGACATAAATATATCTCCTAAATTAAAATAATTTTAAAATTATTAGCACTCATAACTAATGAGTGCCAAAGATAATGTAATAAGTATAAGCCATATTGTCAAGAGATTAAAATTAAATAATCATAATTTATTGTGATATATTATGATGATATACATAACAAACACATAGTATTCTACGCATAATAATATATTAACACAGATAAAAATATATAATTCTTGATTTATATACCTTTATTATGGTAAATTATGACTTTAATTATTTTATTTTGAGGATATTATGAAACAGTTTATAATAGTCATATCTATAATATTATTTCTTATCACAGGCTGCCAGAAAGAAAAAGTAAATGTTATGGCTGTGCCTATTCAGGCAGAAGATTTTTATGACTTACAGAATAAAATAAATATAGTATGTGCCCAGATTAATTCAACTGTATGCTCTTATATTAAAGGTCCAATATCTGTTTATTTACCAGAAGCCTTATCTCAAGGGTATATTCTATCAGGTGATGAGGCTGTATTGGCAGAAAGTTTGTATAAAAGACTAAACGGCAAAACTCCAGAACAGATTATTGCAGAATATAAAAAAATATTAAAAAATAAGCTTGATGAAGATATGGAGCGTGATAGAAATATTACAAAAATGCTTAACAATATAGAAAAAACATTTAAAAATACAAAAGAATATGCAAATGACATTATTATAAAAGATATTAATACTAATATTGGTAATGATAATATTATACAAATTTCTTTCACTCTGGAAAACAAAACACCTTTTAATATTTTACAGTTTTCTGGTGAAACAGAATTTTTTACTGGTATGGATACTTTTCTTGTCCGCTCAAAAGCTTTCTCTAAAAAAATAGAGCCATATATTCCATCAGGCAGTAATGCACGAGTTAATGTTATTATCAGCTCTATTAATGATAATGATGTAACTTTAATCCGTGCTGCAAAGGATTTAACTACAAAAGTTATTGTAACAAGTCTGCATACTGATTCTAAAGATAATCAAACATCAGCAGTAGTGCTTTCTCTGCCTTATTCTTATTTTCATTTAAGGCAGATGATAGAAGAAAGAGAAAATATATATAATGCTACACTTAAAAAAATAAATAATATTTATTAGGAGAAAAATATGTTTATAGATTTTCCATTAGACTGTATAAAAAATTCGTATGAAAATGTTACTGAAATAATTAAAAGCAACAAGGAAGAAATTGCAAGACTTTTAAAAATAGAAAATAAAACATATCTTAACTTTATGCGTCCACTTATGGAGCTTGAATGCCGACTTAATGACTATTTTACACCTGTTGCACACTTAAACTCGGTATGCGACAGCCCAGAAACAAGAGAAGCTTTTTCTATATGTTTAGAGCCATTAAGTATTTATTCTTCAGAATTAAGCCAGAATAAAGCAATATATGAAGCTGTAAAAGAAATAAGCACTCAGCATGATTTAACAAGTGAGCAGAAAAAAGTAATTAAAGACAGCCTGCAATCATTTAAATTAGGCGGTGTTTATCTAGAAGATAATAAAAAGAAAAGATTAATAGAAATAAATACAAGACTTTCAGAGCTTTCTGACAGTTTTAATAAAAATCTTCTTGATGCAACTAATGCTTTTGAAATCATATTAAAAGATGATACTCATATAAAAGATATGCCAGAAAGTGACAAAATGGCAGCAAAAGTGCAGCAGGGATACAGGTTTACACTGCAGGCACCATCTTATATAGCATTTATGACATACTGCAAAGACAGAGAGTTAAGGGAAGAAGTATATAAAGCATATATGACAAGGGCAGAAAATAACAGCCCTGTAATAGAAGAAATATTAAAACTGAAACATGAAAAAGCTAATATGCTAGGCTATAAAAATTACAGAGAAATGCGTAATGAAACTATGAGCTGCCCAAGTGCAGATGAGGCACTTGCATTTTTAAGAAATTTAAGCAAAAAAGGCAAAAAAATGGCTGAAAAAGAGTTGAAAGACTTATCTGACTTTGCAAAAAATAAAGGAATAGATAAAATTGAAAGCTATGATACAGCTTATCTTTCAAATATGCTTAAAAAAGAAGCACTTGGCTTTGATAGTGAGCTTTTCAGACCATTTTTTGAAAAAGAAAATGTTGTGCATGGGCTTTTCCTTTTTATGCAGAAACTTTTTAATATTAATTTTCAGGAAGTGCATGATATAAAACTATGGCACAAAACAGCTAAATGTTTTAATCTGCTTGATAATAATAATACTCCATTTGCAAGGCTTTATATAGATTTAGAAGCAAGACCTGAAAAAAGGGGTGGTGCATGGATGAATAACTGGCATACAGGCAGGCTTGATGATAAAAATAATATTCACCTTCCAGATGCTTTTATTGTGGCAAATTTTCCACCGTCAAAAGAAGGTCAGCCTTCCCTTTTACGCCATGATGATGTGCACACACTTTTTCATGAAGCAGGCCATGCAATACATCACCTTTTCTCAAAATGCAAAGAAAGTGATGTTTCAGGTATTAATGGAGTAGAATGGGATGCAGTAGAATTTCCATCTCAGTTTTTAGAAAACTTTGCCTATGAAGAAAAAGTATTAAAATTATTTGCCCGCCATTATGAAACTGGTGAAATGATACCTGATGAATTAATTAAAAAATTAATAGATAATAAAAACTTCCAGTCTGGTATGTTTTTAGTCCGCCAGCTTGAATTTGGTATATTTGACTTATCTATATATGACAATGCTTATACTTATGAGCAGGTGCATAATATTATACTTGAAACAAGAAAAGAAACTGCTGTGATTACTCCACCTGATTATGTAATATTTGAAAACGGCTTTGGTCATATTTTTGGCGGTGGATATTCTGCAGGGTATTACAGTTATAAATGGGCAGAGATGCTTTCTGCTGATGCTTATATTGCTTTTAGCGAAAAAGGTGTTTTTGATGAAAAAATTGCCGGAAGTTTTAAAGAAAACATATTAGAAAAAGGCGGCTCAGATACTATGCAGCAGCTTTTTATAAACTTTATGGGAAGAAGCCCTAGTGAAGAAAAACTTTTACAGCTTATGGGTATGAAATAACTACACACAACACATACTGCTGCATATATATATCATAATATATTATAAAGCATAATTTAAGCTGCAGGAATATATTTGCAAAATATTACTGCAGTTTATATATATTTTAAAGGATAAACCATGATAAGATGTTTAAGTATTCCAGAAAATATTACTCCCTATTCTTTTATATATAATCTTGCATTGGAATATGATAAAAAAGATTATAATACCTGCCTTGTTCTTCCAACAGAAAGAAATCTTAGATATATGGCAAACTGCGATTTTAAATATATAGAGTCTTATGCAGTATCAAACTTTTTTGAAATAATAATAGATACTGATAAAAAAATTATGCCAGTTGAACTTAGACCCTTTTATTTAAAAAAAGCAGTTAATAAGCTGACAAATGAAGAAATAACAGCAGTATTTAAAAGCGATAATAAAGAGTTTTTATCAAGTTTTATCCCTTTTGCTCAAAATACAAAAAATATATTTTCTTTTTTCAGAGAGCTTTTTGCGGAAATGGTAGATGTAGAAAGCCTTGTAAATGCTTCTCAATATTCTGATTATGAAAAACAGATAAATATATTAAACCACTTATGGAGCATATATTTAGAAATAATACATAATGACGGCTGGATAGATAAATATGAAACATATAAAAATATAAACTTAAATAACATTTTTATAGATAAATATGATAACTATATATTTTTAATAAGCGGATTTCTTACAAAATATGAACTTACTGTGCTGAAAAAAATAAGTGAAAATAAAAATGTTACAGCAGTATTTAACTATGCAGGACCAAAGCAGAGCCAGCATAAAGAATATGAAGCATTTTTTGAAACAAAAACATTAAATGATAAAAATATGCCTTTGTTTTCAAATAATAATATGCAGATATTTTCTTGTGCATCAGATATTTCCCAAATAGAGCTTATTACAAAAAAATCTTTTGAGTTTAATATTAAGCATAACATTCCTTTTAACAGAATGGCAGTGATTATGCCAGATACAAGCTGTAAAACTTACTTTATAAAACTTGATTACTATAATATATTTGATGTATCAGCAGGCAGAGATATTTCATCATGCAGTTTTATAAGTTTTATAAACAGCTTGATAGAATTATATTCATCTTTTAAAAGCGGACTTATAGAAGTATCAAGCCTTATTCATATATTTTCTAATGATATGCTGCAAAAAGATAACGAAATGCAGCAATTTATAAAAAATTTATATAAAATGCTTGAAAATAATAAACTTTATATGCAAAAAGATGATTTTTTAAATGAAAAAGTAATAAATGAATATTTAGCTTCTTTTTTAAATACATCAAACAATATTACTGTATTAGAATGTATTAATACATATAAAAAACTGCTTAATAATATTATACCTTTATTTCTGCTTGAAAAGGATATAATTACAGAAACTCTGCTTTTACTTGATAGACTTGCAGTAATATATAAAAACATAAATGATTTGCTTTTATTTGAAGAAACTGCATATATTATAATGAATGAAATAAACAGCCAGTCTATAGACCTGCCTAAAAAAGAAATAGCAGTAACGGGTATACTTGAAAGCAGAAATGTTGATTATGATGTGCTTTTTATACCATATATGACAGAAGAACTTTTTCCGCCAAAAAATGTAAAGGATTTGTTTATTAATACAGAAATAAGAAACCAGTTAAAGCTGCCTACATTTATTGACAGAGAAAATTTAATGAAAAACTACCTTTATCAACTTATGAGTAATGCAAAAGTAATAGTTATGTCGTATGCTGAAAATAATTCTGGTGCAAGAAGAAGCAGTTTCATAGAAGAGATTGTCATAAAAAACCACTTAACAGCACTAAAATATGCTCCAAGCACTATATCTTTAATACAGGAAGATAAATATTATTATCCAAAAGATACAGAAATAAGTATAGAAAAAACTGATAAAATAATAAGCTTTTTAAAAGATTTTTCTTATTCTGCATCAAATTTAAATATATATACTTCCTGCTCTCTAAGATTTTATCTGCAGTATGTGCTTAATATTAATGAAAAAACTGAGCCTGTTGCAAGCCTTGATAATAAAGTATTTGGAATAGTCATACACAATGTTTTTAAAAATCTTTTTGACAGGAAAATATCTGTTACAGACAACACTTATTTAGATAAGTTCCAAAGCGAATTTATTAAACAGATGAAAGATTATGATGCTTATTTATATAATAATGTGGAACAGTTTATTGCATCAATTATATATAATAACATACCAAAAATCATAGCTGCTGAGCAAAACCATATAAAAAACGGATATGAAGAAAGCAAAAGAGAGTATAAAGTGCAGGTTAAATTTAATCAATTTAATATTAAAGGTATAATTGATAAAATAGAAAACTATAAGAATGATATTATAGTTACAGACTATAAATATAAAGATGATGATAAAATAAAGCCTGTTTTAAATAACAATTTTGAAAAAATAGATGATATTCAACTGCCATTATATGCTCTTTTGCTTGATAAAGAGATGAAAAAACTGCCTTCTGATTTATTTTATTTAAGTATAAAAGAAAAGTTTGAATACAAGCAGGGCTTTGACATAAGTTTTTATAGTGACTTTAAAGACTATTTAGCTGGCATATTAAGTGATATAATTAATATTTCTAAACCTTTTGAGCAGACAAAAGAATATAAACACTGTGATTACTGCCCTTATAATACTGTGTGTGGGAGGGAAAATGGCTTCTTCTCTAAATAAATATAATAATCTTGCATTAGAAGCATCAGCAGGCACAGGCAAAACTTTTCAGCTTGCAATGCGTGTTGCTGGTATGCTTTTAACTGGTGCTGCCCCAAAAGATATTTTATGCCTTACTTTTACTAGAAAAGCAACAGCTGAAATGAAAGAGCGTATTATAAAATTTATTAACGGCTTTGCAGAAGGAACATCAGATACAAGTGAATATGAATTTATAGCTCCACTTATGAAAAAATATGCAGAGAAACTTCAAAGACCTTTTGATGATAACTTTATAAAAGAAAAAGCAGTAACTGCCAGAGATAATCTATTCAGTCATTTTTCTGAATTAAATATAAAAACGATAGATGCTTTTAATAATACTATTTTAAGAATATTCCCTTTTGAAGCAGGTTTCCGCCCAGATTTTGGTGTGCATTGCGACGAAGAAACAGCCCAAATTAAAAGAACTGCTTTTTATCAGCTTGTTTCAGAAATGCTTGCAGATAATAAATGGAAACAAATACTTGATAATATTTATCCTGTTTTAGGTGTGCAGACAGTTTCTCTTATTTCCACACTGCAAAAATATGCAGAATATGTGGCAGATAATATACTTAAACTTGAAAGTGCAGTAAAAAATGCACCTAGTCTTGATAATATAATAGAAATGCTTTCAAAAGCAGTAACAATGCAGCAGAAAATACCAGAATTATGCCAAAAATTTAAAAAAACATTTGAAAATGATAATCTTAGTGTCAGGCAGGCAAATGCTGTTGAAAAACTTGATTACAAAAAAATTCAAGATATATCAGATATACCTTTTTTTAAAAATACATTAGATGAAGCACCTAATTTCAAAAAATATGAGTTCAGCCAAAAACAGTATAATCTGCATGAAAATATATTTAATAAACTGCAGGAATACTGGCTTTTATATGGAGATATTATTACAAGCCTTTCTTTAAACCTTGGTAAGCTTCTTAATAATAAAATGGATATTTTAAAGAAAGAGAAGAATATGCTTACATACAGCGATATAAGCAATGCAGTATATTATATGCTTGCAGCAGATAACTCTAAAATAGATAAAGATTACCTTTATTTCAGGCTTGATGGCAGAATAAACCATTTATTAATAGATGAGTTTCAAGATACATCTATATCCCAATGGCTTACATTAAAACCACTAGCAGAAGAAGCAATGGCAGGATTAGGACAGCATGATAAAGTTGGCAGTTTTTTCTATGTTGGAGACCCAAAACAAAATATTTATCGTTTTCGTGGCGGCAGTTCTTCCCTTTTCAGACTGCTTTTACAAGAATATAAAGATAAACTTTCATCTAAAACACTTGATACAAACTATAGAAGCGGCAAAAATATTATAGATATAGTAAATAAAATATCAAATGAAATATATAAACAGTATGGTGAAAATTTTGCAATTTTTAATATTGACCAAAAAGCATATAAAGAAAATGGTGATGGTTATGTGGAAATAACACATAAAATGGATAAGCAGGATAAAGAAGAAGATGCTTATTATTTAACATACTGTCTTGATAAAATAAATATATGTATAGAAAACGGATTTCAGTATAAGGATATTGCAATACTTACAGTTTCTAATAACCATGGGAAAGATATTATTGATTATCTTGAAAATAATAATATACCTGTGCAGGCAGAAACATCTGCAAACTTAACAAGCTCCCCTGTTTTTAATATTATTATGGCATTAGCTGAATTTATAGAAACAGATGATGATTATGCCTTTTTTAGATTTTTATACACAAGCCCAAAAGCAGCACATAATAATATTATGCAGGATAAAGGCTTATTCATAAATGAAAAAAATAAAATAAAAAATATGCTTAATAATATAGAAGGGCTTTCCATATTTGATAAACTGCTCTATCTTTCAAATAAACTTGATTTACAAAGCAGGTTTAGTTCAAGTCCTGATTACTATGTATGTTTTGATATTATATCAAAAACAGCAGCCAATGAAACAAATATTGCTGATTTTAAAGAAACAGTTTTTAAATCAGCATCAAGCGAGCAGGCTCTTTCTGCTGCACAAAAAAATGCAGTTACAGTTATGACTATCCATAAATCAAAAGGACTGCAGTTTAATGTTGTTATTCTTCCTAACTTATCAAGAGATATAACAGTTAATGCAAAAAATTCACCACTATTTATTGCTGATAATAATGTTTTTGGAGATTCTAAACTGTGCTGTGTATATTCTAAAAAACAATATCCATATATTTCTGGAACAAAAGCAGAAGAATATATGAAAAATGAAAATATGCTTACACTGCAGGACAGTGTTAATATGCTGTATGTTGCAATGACAAGGGCGGAAAAAGCACTTTTTATAAATGCTGAAATGCCAAAAGATATGCCATTAAAAATATCACATATTGCAGGGCTTTGTTTTCCTGAAAAAGTGCAGCAGGGTATACTTAAAGCAGAAATAAACAAAGAAAAAGAACAAGTAAAAAGCATAAATATTGAAATAAATATAAACAAACAAAAAGAATTGATTGATACAAAAGCATTTTACAGCAGAAAAGAAGATATTACTTTTAATTATTTATCTGCTCTTGCTGGTGAGTGCCTGCATGCGGGTCTTTTTATGCTTGAATATGGCAGGGAAGAAACCATCTCAATAGCAGAAAAATGTATGTATGCTAAATATGGCTCTGCACTGGATGATAAAACATTTGCTGATATAAAAAAATATATTCTTACAGTTTATAACAATACCCAGTGGCAGCAGCTTTTTAATGGAAGAGTGTTTAAAGAACGCCGCATTGGTAAAGATAACAACCTTTATTCTGTAGATATTTATAGTGAAATGGAAGATAAACTTGTTATTATGGATTATAAAACTGGTGCATTAAATGACAAAATATTAGATGAATATAAAAAACAGCTTTTCACATATAAAGAAATACTAAAAAAGCTTTATAATAAAAAAACAGAATGCTGCATTTTCCATATAGAAAAAGGAATTTTTACTTTTTAGTATTTTTGAGTATCAGTCATTTTGAGCCTGATTTTTACAGGCGAAAAATCTATAATTATATATTTCAGCAGTGCATAATATATTAAAAGTATCTTATTTTTAGATACTTCGCTTATAAATCAAGCTCAGTAAGACATAAGTTGAAGTGTATGAGTGCTTTACTTAACTTTGTATATTTTTAATGAAGTAAAATTTTTATGCTGCATACATTTTTGAAATACTAAAATATGTCTTCCTGAGTGAGTATATGCGAGCGAAGGAACTATTAAGATTATAGATTACTATTATAGATACTTCGCCTTTCAGGCTCAGGATGAGCCGTCTTTAGTGAGCGATAGGCGAACTTGTTTCGGCAGAGCGTGATTTAAAAAATACAGGGATGTATTTTTTAATAAAAGATAAATTTAGATACTTCGCCTTTCAGGCTCAGGATGAGCCATCTTTAGTGAGCGATAGGCGAACTTGTTTCGGCAGAGCGTGATTTAAAAAATACAGGGATGTATTTTTTAATAAAAGATAAATTTAGATACTTCGCCTTTCAGGCTCAGGATGAGCCGTTTTAGTGAGCGATAGGCGAACTTGTTTCGGCAGAGCGTGATTTAAAAAATACAGGGATGTATTTTTTAATAAAAGATAAATTTAGATACTTCGCCTTTCAGGCTCAGCAAAACATAGTAGTAGAATTTACCAAAAAATATATGTATAAATAAAAAATAATAGTTTTCAATCATAAAATACCCTATTTTCACTTTTGCACTTATCAAGGAAAAGTAAAATTTTACTTGATTTTTCATATTAATATATTCATATTATATCTATGAAAAAATTAAATTTTGTATTAATTGCTGCTGTATGGTTTAGCTGTGTTTCATATTCATTTGCAGAAACTGCTGATATAGAAATAGAAAATGTGCAGATACAGAAGATAAACAAAAACTTAATCTATCATTTACCCCCCCCCATCTCTTATGATACAGCATCCAGCAGTGCTGTTAAATATAATTTATATAAATTTAAAGAAAAAAATGACCTGCTTGATTATATATCTAACCCATATATATCTGAATTAAGCAAAACTTTTGATAAAGAAAGCCTGTATACTTATGCTCTTACTTATCACAGTAATATTGCAGAATACGATGTTACTGCATCCCCTGTAAAAAAATACAGTGCAGGTATTACTACCTTTTCACTTAAAAGTATGAATATATTTTCTACCAGTGATTATGATTCTGCCATTAATGATTCCATATACAGTTTTATAATAAGCTCAGTTTTAGGGTTTACTACAAAAGATTTAATTGGCTTAAATATTTGGAGTGGCACAAATAATGACGGTGTTTCAGGCTTTCAGGCAACTATCCGCCCTTTTAAAAACCTGCATGCAGCCTATTCTTATTTAACAGACCAAAAATATAATAGAAGTATTATTAAACTAAACTATGGATATAAAAAATACAGTAATCTTGCCTTTAAAACTATGAATACTTTTAATGACCACCACATAAACACTACTATTGGTATTGAGTGGCAGTTTTATTTCTAGCCTTTTAATTCAAGCCTTTCAAACATTGATTTTATCTGCTTATGGTTTACTATTTTATATGCAATTATCCCCATTAGTATGCCTGTAATAACAGCAGAAAGCAGCAATATTCCAGCAATATTTGTATAAATAAGCCCTTTTACATAAAAAATGCTTACAACTGCAAGCTGTGTGATTATATGAAAAACTGCACCAATTACACTGATAGTTATAATACTTAATTTGTTTTTAAAATAATGATAATTTACAGACATAGCAGCAAATGAAACAAATACAGCAGGCACACTTAAAGACATTTTAAATATAATATTGGCAGATAATACTGGCACAATTAAAGCCTTTAAAAAAGATACCTGAAAAGCATATTTACTGCCTGCAAGATACAGCATAATAATAATAGGAACATTAGCAAGCCCTAATCGGATTGCAGGCACTGGAGTAGGGATAAAATTTTCAATAACACCTAAAATTATACTGCATGAAGCCATAAGCCCCGTTAATATATATATATTTATTTTCATTTCTGAGTAATATCCTTATCTGAACAGTCAATAATAACAGCAACCCTGTTTGGAGCACATATTATAGTATCGCCGCAGTTTTCTATCCATGAAGTATTTACACATATCTGGTTTGCACAGTCTGAATGTAATGCCTTTACTCTGCCACCAGCAATTTCAAACTCCATACCTTTATATACACTATGCTCGTTGCCAAAAACATCTTTAACTTTCCCAAAAAGATTAAAATATCCGTCTTTATATGGTATATAAAAGCTTTCATTTTCTACAACAAGCATTAATTTTTTTGCTGAATAACTATAAGGCTTAAAAATAAAAACAATAGATAATATAATGAAAAATAAAATAATAATTACATCAATTTTACGAAACATATATAACCGTCCACGGATAAGACTATATTATAATATAGAAAAAGTCAAGTTTGGACTTATATAAAAAAAGTTAGACAAAAACCATATAAGCATCTTATAAAGTAAATAAAGACGGCTCGTCCTAAGCCTGCTTCCATGTCATATATATAATTTAGATTTTTCGCCTGTAAAATCAGGCTCAAAATGACTGTAATACAAATTATTATCAAGTTATTTTTCAGGCATAAGATTTTTGAAAACAGCTGCTGCATCATCTATTTTTTCAAGGAATTTTTCAATAATTACTGGGTCAAAATGAATACCAGCTTGACTTTTTAAATATTCTACAGCATGCTCTAATGTCCATGAATTTTTATATACTCTTTCAGAAATTAATGCATCAAATACATCTGCAACAGCAACAATTCTGCCATATAAATGTATGCTGTCCCCTTTTAATCCATTAGGATACCCACTGCCATCATATTTTTCATGGTGTGATAAGGCAATAATGGCACCAGCTTCTAAATACTTGCTTTTAGTGCCTGAAAGTATCTCATAACCTTTTGTGGCATGAGTTTTCATTATATTATATTCTTCTTCTGTAAGTTTTGATGATTTATTTAATATGCTGTCTGAAATACCAATTTTACCAACATCATGCAAAGGTGCAGAATAAAGCATTAATTCTATATCTTCATGACTCCCGCCTAAATTTTCCATTATTATAGCAGAATATTTGCCTACTCTTAGAATATGGTTTGCAGTATCTTTATCTTTATATTCTGATGCTCTTGCAAGCAAAAGCAGTGATTCAAGCTCTCTTTCCTTAACAGTTTTTACTGCCTGCTCTATTTCATACTGTAACATATTAGTTTTATTATACAGTTTAAGCCTTGAACCACGAAGACATGCCATATTTTTTAATAATGCCTGCAATATATGACTGCTTAATGGAAGTAAAAAAAAATCTATTACACCAGCATTATATGCCTTGATTTTTTCTTCTTCACTATCAATATCTGTTATTAAGTAGATAAGCAAATCTTCATCATACTTATGCACTTTTGAAACTAAATCAATAAGTTCTGCTCTGCCATCATAGTCAATAAAGAATATATCTATACTGTCGCGGCTCATAATATGCTTCATCACTTCATTAATATCATTAATGTATGAAACACCTATATCTATTGGTATGGCTGCATTTGCTACTATATCCCTGCAATCAGAAAATGTATTATAATATAAAAGATTTAACTTTCTTGTATCTGTCATTTAAAAATCTCAATAGAATGTTTTATTTTATATATAACATCTTTTAGTTCATCAATTAATGAAAAAACATTCTCATTCATACCATCTTCAACATTCTGCTTAATTTTATAAAGCACATTTAAAGCAAGTGTAAACTGATATTTTTCTGACAAGGCAAGCAGTTTATTAATAATATATAATGATGAGCCTTCATTAAACTCACTTACTGCATGTAAGAGAGTTTGAGCATAATGCCATGAAATTTGGCAGTATTCATTCACCGCTGCAGCAATTAATTTATGGTCATCAGATTTAATATACTCTGCAACACCTTTTGCTACATCTTCATTAAACAATATCTGCTCTTTATTTAAATATCTGTTTAATACTACTTCCAGTTTATTTTTTACAATAGGTTTTGCAACAAAATCATCCATTCCAGCATTAATATATTCATCAACATCATCTTCTACTACATTAGCAGTAAGAGCAATAATAGGAACATGAGGCAGTTTCATTTCTCTTTCATAAGCAACTATTTCTCTTGCTGCAGTTAACCCATCTTTTATAGGCATATATACATCCATAAAAATCAAATCATACATGTTTTTCTTATATTTATCTACTGCTATCTGTCCATTTTCTGCTATATCAACTTTAAGCCCCATATTTTTAAGCAGAATTTCTGAAAGCCTGTTATTTACTTCATTATCATCTACAAGCATAATAGAACCAGAGAAAATATTTTTTTCTGTTTTTTTGTTTTTAGCAAGGTATGATTTATTGTAACCAAGTATATCTGACAGCACTGATATAAGTTTTGACATACTAAGGGGTGGAACAAGCGGATACACATTTGTATCACCTAAATCATATATTCTATTATCAAGAGAAGTAATACTGAATATGATAAAAGATTTTTCAGGAAACTCATTTACTACTTTTTTAATAAAGTCATATTCATTATCATCATAACTAATACCAACTATTTTTATATCATCTGGACGAATATCATCTATATTTGTAGTATAGCGAACTTCAACTTTAAGATTTTTAATATATTCTTCATAAAGCTCTTTTGCAGGGCAGTTTTCTTCACATCCTAAAAGTATAATATGTGTATTAGAAAAATCTGTTTTCATTTGTGTATCTTTTCTATCAACAACAGGCAGCTCTAATGTAAAATAAAACTCACTGCCTTTGCCGTATTCACTGTATACATTTAGTGATGAGTGCATAGACTGAGTTAAACTTTTGCATATTGCAAGCCCTAAACCGCTGCCGCCATACTGATGGGTAATAGATGTATCTGGCTGTGAAAAAGCATCCATCATCATTTTCTGCTGCTCTTTTGCTATGCCTATACCATTATCTTTAATAGATATTCTGATTTTGCATTTATCACTGTTTTTTGAAATTACTGTTGCTCTGACTATAACTCTGCCTTTTACATCAGTAAATTTAATAGCATTAGATATAAGGTTAATTATTATCTGCCTGATACGCAGCGGGTCACCTAAAAGATATTTAGGCATATCTATACTAAACAAGCATATTAATAAAATATTTTTATCCATTGCTTTTGTCGCATAAATTGCAACAGAATCTTCAAAAACTTTCCATGAATTAAACTCTATTGATTCCAGCTGCATTTTACCACTTTCAATTTTAGAAAAATCTAATATATCATTAATAATACTAAATAAACCATCTGAACTGGAATTAATAATTTTTAAATATTCTTTTTGTGTAGTATCAAGATTAGTTTCCTTTAATAAATCAATAAATCCCATAATACCATTAAGTGGTATGCGAATTTCATTACTCATATTTACAAAAAATTCACTTTTTGTTTTTTCTGCATCTTTTGCTCGTTTAAGAGCAGCCTGTAACTGCCTATCCTGTTTCTTCCTAAGAGATGCATCTCTTAATATATATAATATACTAAGTTTATCCTGATACATTATTTTAGATATTGATATGTCTACAGGAAATTTTGATTTATCAGAGCGAAGTGCTTCAATTTCTAAAGATTTACCTTCTTGAGTATCTGAAAGAATAACATTTTTATATTCATTTGATATGATATTAGTAATAACAGGCTTGCCTACTAAATCTATATAATCTACTTCAAAAAGTGATTCAAATGATTTATTAACAAGTAAAATATTATTATTTTCATCTGCAATTAATATTGCATCATAAGCTTTAGAAAATATTCTATGAAACATAGATGCACTTTCTTTATAGCTTTTTTCTGCTTCATATCTTTCTGTAACATTTACACCTATTGCAGTTATAAACTGAACAAGATGACCATCTTCAAAATCTCTGCTTGTAAATACAGAAAAAGTCCATTCTATAAAAGCTGTTTTGTCATTCAGCTTTATTTCAGTAATTAAATGAAGTACTTGGGCATCACCAGCTCTAAGCATTGATACAATATATACTATTCTTCGTTGATATTCATCAGGCACTATTTCTTTATAGTTTAATCCTAGTAAATCTAAATCTGGATAAAAATCCTTAATAGCATTATTTGTTCTAATAATTTTATCATTATCATCTATAACAAATATTATAAACCCTTTGGCATCAAGAATACGGGTAATAAAATCTTTTTCTTTTTTTAATTCCTGAGCAATAAGTGCCTTATTAGATATAGTATCTTCTAGCGCCTTTTTTACTTCTTCTGTCTGCTTTTCATTTTCCATTAATATAGTAATCATTGTATCAAAAGATTTTACCAAATCATTAATCTCTTTATAAGAGCCATGCACATCTATTGGTAAACTTTCACCAGAAGCAATAGCCATACAGCTTTTCTGCATCTGTCTGATAGGCTTTGTAATAAAATATGCAAAAGCCGTAGTTACTGTCAGCAGAATAATAAGGACTGGTATAATCATATTACGCATTAATATTTTAATGGGAACTACTTCGCTAATTATTTCACTTAATTCCATGCGGACAAATAACATCCATTTAAGGTTTCCAATATTAACTGGTGAATAATATGTAACAATATCTATTCCATCAACAGTTTTAGAAAAATCATAACCTTTATTTCCTGCATAAGCATCTAATGATGGATTTCTTAAAATTGAACCATAGTAAGCAACTGTGCCAAACTGCTCTACCATATCATAAGCAACAGATGGATTTTTAATATTTTTTAAAAGTGCAAGATAATCCTGCCTGTTTTCAACTAAATACCGCTTATTTGAACGAAACTTATCATTTAAATTTGTAATATAAACATCACCAGTTTTACCTAAACCTTCTTTCTGCCAGTTATTGTTATCTGATAATATTGTGTCTATAAATAAAGATGACAAAACTAAAACAATGCTGCCATAATATTTAGAATCTTTAAATATTGGCGAAATAATAAAAAATGCAGGGTATCCATCTAATGGCATATATGGCTGCATATCTACAAAATAATAATCAGTGCCACCTTCATTTACCATAGAATGAAATTTTGAAATTTGATTTGAAAGACCCTTTATCCAGTGTGATGATATAAGATTATGACCTAAAACAGAGCTTTTTCGTGGAGTAAAAACTATGTCATCATCAGATGACACAAACAATATATTTTCAAATCCTGATGTATCTAAAAGTAGAGAAAAAGTATTAGAAAAATATTCTGACAGCTCTTTATATTTTTTAATAAATGGCTCATTATAATTAATATCTTTCATAGACTCTATGCCTATTTTCTCCATTAAATCCATACATTGAGCAATAATGCCAGAGTTACTTACAGGCACAGCATAATTAGATGATATATTAAGATAATTAAGAATTGGCTTATTGTTATACTGCCCTGCATACTGTTTTGAAAGCTCATTTCTGCATACTTCAACAGTTTCACTGCTGATACCATTTGACAGATTATTATAAGCATTAAATAATTTATCTAAACCATACGCATCTGAATTAGTCTTTAAAAACCTAAGAATAGGATTTTCCATATAGTGAACAGCATTTTGAAGCTGTTTAACTTTTATATTATGAATAATTTCTAAACGGTCAACTCTTGTGTTAATAACATGATTTTTTACTGCAAAATAAACAACAGCCATCATTAGTAATATGGCTATTGCACTTGTTAAAAAGAAACCTAAAAAAAACTTTACAGCAATACTTTTGTTACGCAACATACTATATCCTTATAATGCAATACTAAGCATTATTTTAACCGCTATATTAAACCATATTTATTATATGAAATCAATTAAAAATCTATGCTGATATATACTATTAAAGATATTTAAAACTTTATTTTTAAACTAAATAATCATGTTGCATAAAATGAAACATACATATATATTATAAATGTAAACACTGATTCTCTAATGATGTTAAGTTTATTATTAACTATGTTATACAGTAAAATAACCATTAATTTTTTTAAGTGTATGCCGATAAGTTAATAAACCACTTTGCAGGAGTGTCTAGTATGAATTATGAAGAATATATCACAGATATACAGCAGGCAGCAAAAGAATATTTAAGCACTGGCAATATAATATTTGGTATACTACTGCTTATTGGTATAATTGCAGGTCTTCTTTTCTTTTTTATATATGTAAGAAAAGAATATTATAGAAAACGCTCAGAAATAGATACTTTTCTTATAGAAGACAAGCAGAAAACAGACATTTTTGTTCCCGGTCTTTCTGACAAACAGGAAAGAAATCCACATAAAAAAACATTTTTTGAAAAATTATACAGAAAATTAAACCAAGATGATTAATTTAGATTTTAAAATGATTAAATCTAGAGTTTTTGTAAGTTCAATTATGAATGATATATGTCATACTGAGCCAAAGGCGAAGTATCTTAATAAATTTATATTAAAAAATTCATCCATGAATTTTTTAAACCACACTCTGCCGAAACAAGTTCGGCTATCGCTCACTAAAGACGGCTCGTCCTGAGCCTGATTCCATGTCATATATAATTTAGATTTTTCGCCTGCAAAATCAGGCTCAAAATGACTGTAATATGAGAACTCTAGGTCTTACTGAGCCACGAAGTATCTTAATAAATTTATATTAAAAAATTCATCCATGAATTTTTTAAACCACACTCTGCCAAAACAAGTTCGGCTATCGCTCACTAAAGACGGCTCGTCCTGAGCCTGATTCCATGTCATATATAATTTAGATTTTTCGCCTTTAAAAATCAGGCTCAAAATGTGAACTTACCCAAAAATTTTGAACTAAGCCACTAAATAAATTTCTTTTTCCTGTAAAGGTGTAAGTCCATTAGCTTTTATTCTGTAATTATTATAGAAATCAATATATTTTTCAAGTTCATA
>Ga0209694_1001517_pt1 | contig 24786 bp, 25 predicted proteins | sample GluameincwithD2O_FD_187499 | JGI IMG/M metagenome (GOLD analysis project Ga0209694, IMG submission 187499) | Mouse cecum microbial communities from Vienna, Austria - Glucosamine amended microcosms incubated with D2O (SPAdes) (version 2) | ecosystem: Host-associated > Mammals > Digestive system >... | reverse complement strand
TAAGTGCGTTAACGTTAGTATTGACTTGAAAAGCCATGGTAACTCCTTTTTAAAATTTTCCTTAGGCGTCCTTGCCTTTGGCTGTAATACAAATCGGCTATGATGAAAAAAATTTAATTGTTTTTTATTCTTTTGCATCACACAGTGCCAAACAAAACAATATTTGAGTATCCCTAAATGCACTTATAGCTTCATTCAAGCTTGTTCCGGTAGTAATAATATCATCAAGCAATACAAATCCGCGCGATTGTATATCAATATTTTGAATAAAAGAATCTTTATACACAAATCCCTTAGGATTGTTCTGGCGAAAATGAAGGTTTTTGCCTGCATATTTAACCTTATTTTGAGCTTTGAGCGCACCAAAAGAAGCTTTGAAAATACCTTTGCTCTCTTGAGAAAATACTTTTACAATCACACCTACGTGCGAATATGCACCATAGGGATAATCATCTAAACCAACAAGGGCAATAGGCAAAGATTGATTTGTGAGATGATGAAAGCTAAAATTCGTGAAAAAATATGCTGCCGCCCTCTTAGTAAGAAGTGGTAGAATCCGAGAGCCAATAAGATGATATTTGCTCTGCATAAGAAACGCTACATCTTCATAACGATAAAAACTATATGCTTTTATGCCGCTTTGCAAGATTCTATAACGAGGCACGAGAGGAATACGCGCAAGGCATTCTTCACAAATAATTTTAAAGCTCCATTTCTCACATACAAGACATTTCATAAGTTACACTAAAATATTGATATGCTCTCTAATTTGGGCACAAATCCTTTCTTTATCCTGTGTAGCATCAAGCACTATATATTTAAGATTCATTTGGGTAACGACATTTTTAAAGCATTTTTGAATCTCAAGCATATATGAAATGCCTCTACTTTCAATATTATCGTGGCTTTTGCTCTCAATCCTTTCTTTCAGGCTTTTCTCATCAAGCTCCAAAATGACTACTAAATCGGGTAACATACCACGCAAAACAAAATCATTAAGGGCTATACTTTGTGCTATATCAATACTCTTTGCATACGCTATACCCGATATAACACTTCTATCGGAAATAATAAGTTTATCTTTGTGCGGAAGAAGGACTTGAGCATAATGCTGTGCTCTATCAGCAAGAAATAACATTAACTCTGCCCGTTCATCAAGTGTAAAACCATATTTTTTAGGCGCAAAAAGCACAAGATCTCGTATATGCTCACCAATAATACTGCCACCGGGCTCTTTGGTAAAAACAGCTTGTGGGTAATACGCTTTGAGTAATTGAATCTGTGTGCTTTTACCACAAGTATCTACGCCTTCAATTGCTACATACATTACATACCTCTTTTATGTTTGGTATAAAGTGAATAAATAAAATCAGCAGCATTTTTTGGCACAAGGTGAGAAAATGCTCCATTATGTTCAATGATTGAACGCACTACTGATGAGCTAATAAATGCATTCTCTAAAGTTGGCATAAAATAAATTGTTTCAAGCTCTGGATTGAGCGAAGCGTTCGCGTAGCCTATTTGTAATTCATATTCAAAATCACTTACAGCCCGCAATCCTCGTATAATCATTCTTGCACCCTTTTGCTTTGCAAAATCTGCAAGAAGAGTGCAAAAACCTTCAACTTGCACATTTACTAAATTTTGTGTGCTAAGCTTTAAAATATCAATGCGTTCTTGAAGCGAAAACATTGGTCGTTTAGAGCTTGATTGAGCCACAGCAACAATTACATTATCAAAAATCTCCATAGAACGTTTGATAATATCCAAATGCCCATTTGTTACAGGGTCAAAAGTGCCCGGATAAATGGCTAATGTTCTCATTAAATCCCCTTTATATCATATTTCCAACGTTGATAAAGTATATTTTCTATACAAAGTGCATCAAACCACTTTCCTATAAAAAACCTCTCCATAGATTCTAAATCATTCGGCTTAGCATAATACCCTACACTTGGAGGGGCAATTATCACGCCAAGCAAAGAAAGCTTACTCATTTGCTCTAGTGCAATAGGACTTAAAGGCATTTCACGAGGTGCCAAAAGTAATTTTCGTCTCTCTTTAAGCATCACTGATGCACATCGTGAAATAAGCTCATCACATAATCCATTAGCTATTTTAGCAAGAAGATTCATACTTGTTGGCACAACCGCCATAGCATCAATACCAAAGCTACCCGAAGCTATTGGGCTATCCATTTCATTTTCATTATAAATACAAAACTCTCTTTTATGTTTGAGTGCAAAAAGCTGTTCTTTAAAATTATAATCAAGCTCGTGCTTTGCAACATCTTTTGCACCTTCACTCACCACCACAAACAATTCAATAGAATCTGGGACACATTCAATAAACTTTAAACCTAAATGCACCCCGCTCGCTCCTCCTATAGCAACTACAAGCTTCTTGATTCCTCTCATATACTCTCCTAAATTTTTTAATCATCATACCACATCATCAATACGCTTACCACTTACAAAATTTCACCCTTGCCTTCATCGGTAATTTTTACGCGTATGATTTTCCCGCTATTTGGATTTTGGGCATTAATAATTTCATTGTGCACGGCATTTTGTCTTGCCACAAGGACTATTTCCGTTGTAATACCACCTTCACGACTAAAGACACGAATCTTATCTCCTTTTTTTACGATGATTCTTGGCTTGATTTTATCTTTTGTAATAGCTGTATCTACGCGAATATAGCTCTTCGCTCCACTATTATAAATCTCTTGTGTGCTAATGTATTCTGCACCTACTCGCTCAAAAGTGATACGCTCTGCGCGCGTATTTTGCGGTGTTAAAGTATCATTAACATTAATATTTTGCGTGCTTTTAAGCACTTCAAGCGTTCCTTCAAGCATATAAGCAAAAGTGATTTTTTTGATATGTGAATGCTCTCCAGTGCGATACTTCATCACAAAAGTGCCGTTGTTTTTTTTTAATGCAGGAGGTGCTAATTCATACTCAAGTAATTCATATTGTTGTGGCAATACGCCTATTGGACGCACGAGTAGCTTTTTTATCTCGAGACTTTTACCATAATGTTGAATATACATTTTTTGTATAAAATCCAATGCCTTATCTTCGCGCATATCACTTACAAAATTAAATTCTACAAATTCACTCTCAAAAGAGCTAATCTCATATCCATAGCGCGCAAAAATAAGCTTTATATCTACACTTTTAAGTTTAAGAGTGAATTTATCAGGAGGTAGAGTAGCAATCTTAAAACGCTTATCTATTTGAGGAAATATATCTGTTGAATAAATATTATTTTTGCTCACTTGATAGCTCTTTTGCAATGAGAGTTTAGATGGAGGGATAGAAATATCATCTGCGATTAGATTTATATTCGCAAAAATGACAAAAAAAAGAAAAAATTGTTTCATTCGCATACCTTTTGCACAAATGAAGCTAGAATCACGCGCTCTAATCCGGAAAAATTAATCCTAAGCTGACACTGACTTCCCTTACCCTTTATAGATTCTACTACACCTACACCAAAGAGTTTATGTTGCACTTTCATACCTTTGCTAAATACCACTTCTGCTTCTTCTTGTATAGATTGAGTTTTATAAAGACTTGGTGCATTATATACGCCCAATAATCCACTTTCTCTTAAAAAACGCGATTGTTCAAGCCATTCTCTTTTACCCCTACGCAATCTGCTTTTTGCCGAACATAATGTAAGAAAATCTTTCGCTCTTGTGATTGCCACATAGCCTAATCGTCTCTCTTCTTGTATTTCATCTTCATCATTCCAAAGAGGAAAAATACCCTCTTCAAAACCAATCACATATACATATTTAAACTCTAATCCCTTAGCCATATGTATGCTCATACAACTCACATATTCTCCTGTCAATTCATCAGTAGGACTTGCCAAAGCAATATCATTTAAAAAATCTTCAACTTGATTGCTTGGATTAGCAATAGCATAATCACGAAACATACCATAAAATTCCTCAATATTTCCCTTTCTATCTACCTCATCAAGCCTACTGAATGTAAATACAATATGCTCTTGCATATCTTCAATCACATCTGCTAAATCTGTATATTTACGCCAACGTTCAATATTTTGAGTAAGCTCCAAAAGTGCATTATATGCCTTTTCTCCAATGGCTTCTTTGCTCTGCTGTGTATATTGGGTAATACTTGAAAAACAAGAGGTATTGAATGTTCGCGCAAGTTCTTCTAATTTAAGTTGTGTAATCTTACCAATCCCTCGTCTAGGGCGATTAATAATGCGTAAAAATGAATAATCATCATTAGGATTAACAATTAATCGCAAATAGCAAAGTAAATCTTTAATCTCTGCTCGTTCATAAAAGCGCACTGCTCCAATAATTTTATAGGGAATCTTAGCACGATTAAAGCCCTCTTCAATACTCCGAGAGAGTGCATTTACACGAAACAAAACTGCAATTTCGCTCGGATTTATACCTTGAGAAAGGAGCGTTAAAATATCTTTAGCAAGAAATTCCGCTTCTGTGCTTTCATTTTCACTTTCTATTACTCTTACATTTGCTCCAGCACCTTTGATACTCTTTAAATTTTTACCCAAACGCTTACTATTGTGAGAAATAAGTGCATTTGCAGCATTAAGAATCTGCTCACTTGAGCGATAATTTTCCTCTAACTTAACAACCTTTACTTCATCAAATTCCTTAGGAAATCCTAAGATATTCTTCACATTTGCTCCACGCCACCCATAAATACTCTGATCATCATCACCTACAACACAAAGATTAGTATGAGCAAGACATAAACGTTTAAGGATTTTATATTGAATCTCATTAGTATCTTGGTATTCATCAACCATAATGTAGTGATATTTTTCGCTCATTTGCTTTGCTATATTGTCATTTTTAAGCAAAATTGCATACGTAAGATAAAGCAAATCATCAAAATCAAGTAAATTTTTATTCAATAAATAATTTTCATATTCCCCATAGATTCTATTCATTAGCTTATATTCTTCACTATGGGCATAAGTTTGTGCTTGTTCGGGCGAAAGAAAGGCATTTTTCATATCTGAAATATAATAATCAAGCTGTGAAATAGGACGAATCTTGCACAAAGATTTTAAAATAGCGCGTTTATCATCAGTATCAAGCACTACAAAATTTGCATTTCTCCCAAGTGCAGTAATATGAAAGCGTAAAAAAAGTAGTCCAAAACGATGAAAAGTGCATAAAAGCGGTGGAGATTCATATCTATTATGCAAAAGTGTTAAGGCTCTCTCTCTCATCTCCTGCGCAGCTTTATTAGTGAAGGTAAGTGTAAGTGTGGCACTTGGGGGAATCCCAACCTCATCAATCAGATAAGCTAAACGTGTTGTAATTGTTTTAGTCTTACCACTCCCTGCTCCTGCAAGGATAAGCATTGCCCCATCAATATGTTCAACTGCTTGCTTTTGAGCGTCATTAAGCGAAACAATAGTTTGCTCAAGTGTTTGTGGAACAAGTGGTTGAACAGATGAGAGAGATACCGGCATCTTATGGTTTTATATCTTTAAGACTTTTTTCTACAACAGAAAAATCTGGCTTTTGGGATAGATAAGGCTTAACTTCTTCATCGCTTAGCTTTTTCCAAACCTTTGTCTCACCCATAAAGCCAGATTTATCAATACTCCCGCGCAACTCAAGTGTATTGCCCTTAAGCGTTACTTTGGCATAATACTCTTTTCCTGAATCAAAATTATATACCTTGCCATTTTTAAATACATCACTCTTACCCTCTCTTACGAGATTATAGACAAATACACTCCCCTTATCAAGACGATTTCTAAGAGCTGGATTCTCATTATTGACATCTTTTTTGGGTAGCGAACCATCTACATTAGCAAAACCATAGGCATAGTATTTATCACCTTTTTTAAAAAACTCCACAATACTTTGCTGTCCTTTCTCACCTTTATGAGTCATATAATAACCCTCTAGCTCTGCTCCATAAATAACTGCCGTAGATAAAACCAAAATCAATATTATTTTTTTGTAATTCATTTGTTTCTCCTTATATATTCATAAAAAATAATTAAACCTTAAATGGCACAAAATTCGCTTTTGTTTTTTAACTAATTTTGCAAGTATAACAAAATTATATTAGAATAGCACAATTTAAAAAACACTGAAAGGGTCATATACAAATGAAATATGGTGTTATAGTAAAATGCCTCACATTATGTAGCATTCTTATGTATGGAATGCAAAAAACACCTATAAAATATTTCTCAAATGATGTCCAGCCAAATGAAGCTCTACAAGAAGTTGCTAAAACGCGTCAAGATTTACTCTATGAGGTTGCAGGAGTAAAGATTCCCAAACCAAAAGACCCACGTGAGGGCTTATATGCACTTGTTAATGTGGGCGTAGTTTTCACACCTTCACTTGGCTCAAGTAGTATGCTAGGAATAGAAACAGGATATGATTTTATATTTGGCAAACATCATTCATTGCGCATATTTGGATTTTTTGACCGCACGAATTATGGTGCATTTGGAGATTTTGAATTTGATGCTAATAAGCCTAATAAAATGCAAATTTATCGTGGAGGATTTTCTGCTGAATATAGAATCTATGCCACGCGCTACATAGGATTTCGTATGCGACTTGGTTCATTTGGAGCTTATAGCTTCTCACGCACAGATAGTGCAGCTCTTCCCACTCTTAGCACTAAGCGCACTAAATGGTTTTATCCTACTTTTGCTTTTGGACCAATTTTTATCTACGGCAAACATCACGAGCTTTTTGTAGGCTATGATTTACTTGATTATGAAAAAGAACGCGGTATGAGTGTAAATTATCTTAAATACTCATATAAATTTTGATTAAAGGAGATTCTATGCTTGATGTTAAACAACTCTATTTAAATGCGAATGCTTTGCTTAAAGGACACTTCCTCTTAAGCAGCGGAAATCACTCTGACCACTATCTCCAATCAGCACGTGTATTAGAAAATCCAGCCATTGCGCAGCAATTAGCCAATGCCTTAGCAGCACAAATTAAAGATTCTCATATTAAAGTTGAATGCGTATGCTCTCCTGCTCTTGGTGGAATCCTCGCAGGGTATGAACTCGCAAGAGCTCTAGGTGTGAGATTTATTTTCACAGAACGAGTTGAGGGGCAAATGCAGCTAAGAAGGGGCTTCAAAGTGGCAAAAGATGAAAAAGTGCTTGTATGCGAAGATATTATTACTACTGGTGGTTCAGCTTTAGAATCTGCTCAATGCGTAGAGTTTGAAGGTGCAAAAATAGTCGCTTACGCAGGATTGGCAAATCGGGGATTCTGTAAGCGCGTAGGCTCAAATCTCCCGCGCAAAAAAGAGGCGCGATTGCCAGAGCACATCCCGCTTTTTGCACTTGAAGATTTTGTATTTAATATGTATGAGCCGCATTCCTGCCCTCTGTGTGATGCAGGAGAGCAAAAAGCAATTAAACCCGGTAGTCGCGGTAATTAAATGCTATGGGAACGCCTAAACGTTGGCGGAAAATAAAATCCGCACAAAAGACAACCCCCTTAGCACATAGCGTAAAAAAATCTCAATGGATAAATATATATAACTTCTCACTCAAAAAGCAATTACAGCTAATGCACGCGAGTGAGCGGTTAAAAGCATTTATCACTGATATGTTTATGATTAATATGCCTCTTTTGTATCTTACCACTTATGTTTTTTTAGATGGCAAAGAGGCTTTTACGCACAATCAAAGTGTTATTTTTGCCTGTGGCATAGGCTATGGATTTATTACTTCACTTTTTTTAGCACTCTCTAGCCAAACACCCGGTTTCCGATATATGCACCTTCAACTTGTGCGAAGCGAATCTAACTCAAATAAATCCACGCAAAACATTGCTTATTGCAAAGTAGGCTTTTTGAGGGCATTTGCGCGTTATGTATTATGGGTAATTGGCACAAGCTTTTTATTTGGAATCCTCATCGGAATATTGCGCCGTGATGGTAGATGTCTGCACGATGTGCTGTGCAAAACACAAGTAATAAGCCAAGATGATGAGTCTATTACTCATCAAACACTCTCTTAAAAATCGCATCAATATTTTTTGTATAATACTCATAAGCAAAGCATTCCTTGATAGCCGCCTCACCAATAAACCCCACTAGTTCAGAATCTGCTAATAAATACTGCAAATACAAGCTCTCTCCTTTTTCATTCACCACTGCTTTACCCTCTTGTAAATCCTGCCATACTTTCATCGCATTGCGTTGCACGATTTTATACGCATCTTCACGACTAACGCCCTTTTTAGGCAACTCTAATAAGATTCTTTGTGAAAACACAAGCCCACCGGTTAAATTAAGATTTTTCATCATATTTTTAGGATACACCACAAGCTTATCAAGCAATCCCTTAAGTCGCACAAGCATAAAATCAGTAGTGATAAAACTATCAGGCAGGATAAAACGCTCTACGCTTGAGTGGCTAATGTCTCGCTCGTGCCAAAGGGCGACATTTTCCATTGCTGGCAGAGCAAAAGAGCGAATCATTCTACAAAGTCCGGTGATATTCTCACTTAGCACTGGATTGCGCTTGTGTGGCATTGCACTACTGCCTTTTTGCCCTTTTTCAAAATATTCCTCCGCTTCATACACTTCTGTGCGCTGCAAATGCCGCACCTCAACAGCAATTTTTTCACAACTACTAGCTAGAAGTGCCAAATCACTCATTAATCGTGCATATCTATCACGCTGAATGACTTGATTGCTCACAGGAGCGGGTTTTAACCCCAAATCTTTACATACAATTTCTTCTAGCTCAATAGGTGTATGTGCGAGATTTCCCATTGCTCCGCTTAACTGCCCCACAGAGATGACTTCCAAAGTAGATTCCAAAGCCTTTAAATGCCTTCCTAGCTCATCATACCAAATTGCCAAAACGAGCCCAAAAGTAATGGGTTCGCCGTGGATTCCGTGAGAGCGTCCTACCATAAGTGTGCCTTTGTGTTCCATCGCCCTTTTTTTAATCACTTCACGCACCTGCTTAATATCCTCTAAAATAATCTTTAGAGAATCTCGCATTTGCAGCGCCACAGCCGTATCAATACAATCACTTGAAGTAATCCCATAATGCACCCAGCGCGATTCCTCACCTAAGCTTTCAGCCACACTTGTAGTAAAAGCAATTAAATCGTGCTTTGTAACTGCCTCTATTTCATCAATGCGCGCAATATCAAACTTTGCATTCTTGCATATTTTGTCACAATCATCATCAGGGATAAGCCCTAGCTTATTCCACCCGCGCACTAATGCCTTTTCCACCTCTAGCCACGCAGAATATTTAGCATTTAAATCCCATAGTTTTTTCATTTCCTCGCGTGCATATCGCTCTATCATACTTTCTCCTTAATAATACAATTTTCCGCTTAAGTTCTACTATGTTATGGCAAAGTGTTAAATTTCATAGCCAAAAATTCATTATTGTAAATCTCATCAATTAAAGCTCAAATTTTGCCATTATAATAAATCTTAGCTTAATATGCTACAATCTCATTTAAGATTTAACTCTATTAAGATTCCCTACTTACTAAGGATATTTTTATGAATGTCGCGCTTTTACAGCTTCCATCACTTATGTCCTCTGACACAAAGCTTGAAAAATATTTTCAAACTTGCAAAGCGAAAAAAGTCAAGCTTGTAGCTCTTGGAGAATATGTCCTTAATCCTTTTTTTAAAGAATTTGACACCACAAACCCTAAAGAAATGGCGCATACTCTCTCTGCCGATACGCTTTCTGTGCTCCATAAACTCTCTAAAAAATACAAACTTGATATTATCGCTCCACTACTTATGAGAGAACAAAATAAACTTTATAAATCTATCGCTCTTATTCAAAATGACAAAGCACAATTTTATCATCAGCAAAAACTCATTGCTTATCCACATTGGAACGAAAAAGCCTTTTTTGATAATAAAGTCTCAAAATCCCCGCAAACACCGCTTATTTTTGAAAAAGATGGCTTTAAAATAGGTATTGTCGCAGGCTTTGAAATACATTTTGATGAAATATGGCTCAAGCTTAAAAAAGCGCAGGTAGATGTGGTATTCTTGCCTTGTAGTAATACTTTTAATTCCAAGATGCGATGGCGCAATCTCTGTCAAATGCGTGCTTTCCTTAACTCTATGGCAATCTTGCGCATTAATCGCGTTGGGGAGCTTTATTATGAGCAAACGCCTTGGAGATTCTATGGAGATAGTCTTTTTATCAACGCAAATGGGCATATTGAAGAAAGCTTAGGTGATAAAGAAGAAATGATGCTTGTTGGGCTTGATTTAACACATATTCATCAAATACAAAAAGAATGGCAGTTTAGAGAATAATTGTTTAGAATCCTTACGAAACATCAAATTGCAAAATTTTCATTTTGACTTTATTGTTATAATCATCGCGCATAAGTTCAAATTGCACATTACCGCTTTGTCCTATTTCACGCATTTGTGGCACAAAAAACTCTATGGCTTCAAGCAACACGCCATTGCTTTTATCGTTCAATATGTAGCTCAAATGCTTTTTATCTCTGCCAAGAGGCTTAAGAGATTGGATTTGAAGATTCTCACACAAAAATATAGGCTTTGGATTTCCCTCGCCAAAAGGTTCAAAGCGCTCACAAATCGCCAAAAGCTCCTCATTAATACTCGCACTCTCAATCACACCAAGTATTGCATTTTCTTTTATATCATCAAATATGAGAGCAGATTCTAAAGCATTTATGAATCCCTCTAATTGTTCTAACTCTAAACTTATCCCCACTGCGCCACTATGCCCACCAAAACGCAAAAGATGCTTACTTAAAGGCGTGATACTTGCAATAAGATTAAGCCCTCCAAAACTGCGCCCACTCCCCTTAAGTATGCCATTGCTATAACTCAATACAAATGCGCTCTTACCTTTTTCTTGAGCAAGTGAAGAAGCAACAATACCAAGAACGCCTTCGTGCCAATCCTCTCCATAACTCACAATAATATGTTCAGATTCTATATTTGGCATTTGTGCAAGAGATAGAATCTCACTCTGCACACTTTTGCGCTGAACATTGAGTTCAAAGAGTTTATCATAGATTCTAAGTGCATCTACAACACTTGGAGCAAGCAAAAAATCCAAAGCTAAATTTGCATTTGCCATACGCCCAGCACAATTAAGCAATGGCACAATGGAAAATGCAAGATTCTCTGCATTGATAGTTTTAAGCTTAGAGCGTATCAACAAAGCAAGAGGGCTTGAAGAGTTGCGAAGTCGCTCTATGCCTTTTTTTACAAGTATGCGATTAATCCCCACAAGCGGCATAATATCTGCAATACTTGCCAAAGCAAGATATTCTAAAAATTCGCCCATATCTATTGAGGCGCCAAGAATCTGTTTTATCGCAGCGCAAAAATACCACGCTACCACTGCTCCACAAATTGATTTTTGTATAAAGCTGCAATCAGCCATATAAGGGTCAATAATCACATCAGCTTGAGGCAATGTATTTGCGGGTGTATGATGGTCTGTAATGATAAATACAATATTGTGCTCTTTGCACCAATCTCCTGCACAAAATGCGTTTATACCATTATCTACACTTACCACAATAGAAGCATTATTTGCGTATTTTTCCAAAAGTGCAGCACTCACTCCATAGCCATCAATAAAACGATGAGGAATAACAAGCCTAAATTTTTCATAACCTAAACGCTCAAAAAATCGGCACATTAGCGCACTTGCACATATTCCATCAGCATCATAATCCCCTACCACAAGAATCTCTTGCCCTTTATTCATACATTCTACCACTTTTTGTGCGCCTGTAAGTGCGTGTGTAAGTGAATCAGGCTTGGGCAAATCACGTAAGGTCGCTATACCTTGCTCTAAATCACGCTCTAAGAGCATCTGTAAAAGGGTATCTTTATCAATCTGACGCATTTTTATACCAATTTATTTATGTCTTTTTATGTGCTAAAGTTTCTTTCACAAAAGCCAAAATGACAGGATTAGGGTTTTGCAATCGCGAAGTAAATTCAGGGTGAAACTGCACTCCAACAAACCACGGGTGATTTGCAAGCTCAATAGATTCTATAAGTCCATTGCTCTCTCCACTTACAATCATACCATTTTTTTCAAAAAGTGCGCGATAGTGAGGATTTGCCTCGTATCTATGACGATGACGCTCTTTAATAAGTGTCTGTTTGCCATAAGCCTCATAAAGCTTTGTGCCTTTTTTGATATGGCATTCATACTCACCCAAACGCATTGTTCCACCCATAGGTGAAGTATGCGTGCGTAATTGCACCCCACCTTGCGAATCGATAAAATTTTCAATTAAATATATCACAGGCTCTTTTGTTTGTGGATCAAATTCAATAGAGTTTGCTTCGCTCATTCCTAATACATTGCGCGCAAATTCAATGAGTGAGAGCTGCATACCTAAACAAATACCAAGTAATGGAATCTGCTGGATACGCGCATATTTTATTGCCTCTAATTTACCTTCAATGCCCCGCTCGCCAAATCCTCCCGGTATAAGAAGAGAATCTACATCATATAAAAGCGCAAGATTATCTACTAAAATCTCACTATCAATCCATTTGATATTTACACGTGTGTCGGTGTTTGCTCCTGCGTGTATAAGAGATTCTATTAAAGACTTGTAAGATTCTTTGAGGCTTAAATATTTGCCGACAAAACCAATGGTTATGTTTGATTTGGGTGCAATGATTTTTTTTACAAGCATATCCCAATTATCCATTTTGGGTTTTAATTCGCCCAACTCCAAATGCCTTGCAATAGGAGTAAGTATGCCTTCTTCTAAGAAATTAAGAGGACATTTATAAATACTCTGCGTATCTTGAGCCACTATCACACTATCATTATCAACATCACAACTCAAAGCAAGTTTGCGCTTTAACTCTTTGTCAAGATTTTTCTCACATCGCGCTACAAGAATTTGTGGAGAAATACCAATGCGTCTAAGTTCTTGAACGGAATGTTGGGTAGGCTTTGTCTTTAGCTCTCCTGCTGCACGCATAAGAGGAATAAGCGTAATATGAATAGAAATAACTTGTTTGCCTCCTAGCTCGTGCTTCATCTGTCGCATAGCTTCAAGATAAGGCATACCCTCTATATCACCAACTGTTCCACCAAGTTCTACAACAAGAAAATCACTTCCCTCTCCTGCAAACTTGATACGAGATTTAATTTCATCAACAATATGCGGCACAATCTGAATGGTTTTGCCTAAATATTTACCCTTGCGCTCATTTTCAATCACAGACATATAAATTTGTCCTGTGGTAAAATTATTTTTTTTATGGAAATCTTTATTCAAAAACCGCTCATAATGCCCTATATCCAAATCTGTTTCTGCTCCATCACAGGTTACAAAAACTTCTCCGTGTTCTAATGGACTCATCGTGCCCGGATCAACATTAATATAAGGGTCAATTTTTAAAATTGATACACTATATCCGCTCTGTTGAAGTAAAGTTGCGATGGAAGAAGAAGTAATACCCTTACCAAGGGAACTTAAGACACCTCCTGTTACAAAAATATATTTTACTGCCATTAGCTAATCCTTCATAAATTTTGATGTAATCATAATAAATGAGTAGTTAAAAGCTTGTTAATTTACTTTTTTTTGTATTTTATATTCCATAATATGTTTTTGATAATTTTTATAAATTACAAGGAGCATAAATTGTTACATACTCTCATTATTTTTGTTGGCTTGTTTATCTGTGCTTATGCCTTGCCAAGTATTATTTTAGCTATTTTACAAATACGTCATATTAAAGCTGAATTACAAAAACCTGCCATTTTGTTAGAATCTGAGGATTACCACCAAGCAGGAGAGTATGCTATTGCTTCATTACGTCTTGATATAATAAATCGTGTCCTTGAAATTATTACTTTTATTCTATGGGTAAGTTTTGGCTTTAGCTTACTTCAAAAACAACTTGATATATTTATGCCACATTCTTTGAATCCTATATGGCAAAGTGTGGCTTTAGTGCTTAGTTTTATGCTTATAAGCAGTATCATTGAATTACCCTTATCTATTTATAAAACTTTTGGGCTTGATAAGAAATTTGGATTCTCCAAACAAACACCGAAACTTTTTATTATTGATTTATATAAACATTTTCTTTTGAGTTTAATTGTTGGTGGTTTGATTGTATTTTTGCTCATTTTTATCATTGAAAAAGTTGTATTATGGTGGATTGTGGGCTTTATCGTTCTGCTTAGTGTAGTTATTCTAGCTAATTTTGTTTATCCTACACTCATTGCTCCACTTTTTAATAAATTCACTCCCCTTGATGATGAAAACCTCAAAGCTCGCATAGAATCCTTACTCAACACCATAGGTTTTAAAAGTAATGGTATTTTTGTTATTGACGCTTCTCGGCGCGATGGACGACTTAATGCTTATTTTGGTGGACTTGGCAAAAATAAAAGAGTGGTGCTTTTTGATACTTTGCTTGATAAAATTAGTGCTGATGGCTTAATTGCGATTTTAGGACACGAACTCGGGCATTTCAAACACAAAGACATACTTAAAAACATTGCAATTATGGCGTGTGTGCTTTTTGTGCTCTTTTTTATTGTAGGACATTTACCTCCACAACTCTTTGACGCACTGAGTTTGGCACATAATGGTGCAGGGATACTTATCGTAATGCTCCTTATTTCACCTATGATTGCTTTTTGGTTTATGCCTTTAATTGGTTATTTTAGTCGTGAGGCAGAATACGCAGCTGATGAATTTGGAGCGAATCTTTCAAGCAAACATTGCCTTGCTGATGCTCTAGTATGTCTTGTGAATGAAAATAAAAGCTTTCCAAGCTCTCACCCTGCTTATATTTTCTTCTACTATACTCACCCACCACTACTGCAACGACTTAAAGCATTAGATTATGATATGTAGTATTGACGAGCTTTTAGAAGATTCTATTTCCCGTCTTTCTCAATCTGATGTTACCTTTGAACTTAAGCCTAGATACGAATCCGAAATCCTCCTTTCATTTCTACTAGGTGTCCCACGCACCTATCTTCACACTCATAGTGCGCAAAATATAGAATCTACTCTTGCGCAAAGATTCTATACACTTATAAATGAACGTGCAAAGGGCAAGCCTATTGAATATATTACACGCCAAGCAAGTTTTTATGAGAGAAGTTTTTATGTTGATGAGCGCGTATTAATTCCGCGTCCGGAAACCGAAATACTCATTGATAAAGCAAATGAGATAATTAAAGGGGAAAAAGTAAATTTTATAGCAGAGGTAGGGGTAGGTTCAGGCATTATCACTACTACACTTGCCATTATGCACCCACAATGTTACTTCTTTGCCACAGATATAAGTGAGCAAGCCCTTGAGGTGAGCAAACTTAATATTGCCACTTATGCACCAAATGCAAATATTACACTACAATGCTGCTCCCTGCTTCCCGCGCATATAAACCCACAACTTATCATCTCAAATCCTCCTTATATTAAAGATGATTATCCTATAAGCGCACCGCTGCACTATGAGCCCAAAATTGCACTTTTTGGCGGAAAAGATGGGTTGGGGATATTAAAATCACTCATTAACGAATGCGCTACTCGTAAAGTATGGCTACTATGCGAAATAGGCTATGACCAAAAAGATGCACTTGAACACATACTTTTACAATCTCGTGCAAAAAATATAACATTCTATAAAGATTTAAGTGGCTGGGACAGGGGATTTAGTGCTTATTTTGGTATATAAAAGGTGTAGTATAATCTAACTTTAGTCGCCCTTTTGAAAAATCAATCAAATCTTGCATACTTTTAACAAAAGGCGGAAACATCATTGAAGCAATTTCAAAAACTCTAAAGCTTGTGAGTGCATCAGCATAAGCGCGATGAGTAACTGCTGTGCGTATGCCTAAAAATTCATTTAAAAACCCAAGAGCATAACGAGGAGAAAGAATCGTTTTTTTGGCAAGCTCAATCGTGCAAAGCTTAGGATTAAGTAGCCCAAACAAACCACACTGACGTAAGTGATAATCTACAAAGCCATAATCAAAATTTACATTATGAGCCACAAATACATCTGTGCCTAAAAATGCCCTAAATTCTCCTAAAACTTCTTTAATTGAAGGTGCATAAGCAATATCTGCTTGGCAAATACCTGTAAGCTGCGTAATATTCTCTGGCACTTCATCAGCATAAACATAGCTTTCAAATTTATCTATAATCTCCCCACCTTTTACTTTAAGCGCACCAATCTCAATAATTTGACATTGTTGAGGTTTAGCCCCATTAGTTTCAATATCTACAAAAACTAAATTGCCTTTTTGCCATTCTTGGTGTTGTGTGCTTAGACTAAAATATGATTCTCCATTGTGTTTTTGCACATACAAAGGAGCACCGGAACCCTTAAGTAGTTCAAGTTCAGATGCTATATCTGCATAAAGTCCGCCGATATTTTTTACATAAGTATAAAATTGTGCCTCGCTCATAGGCTTTTGACGGAGTTTTTCAAAAAGCTGCTGATATGTCATAGATTCTATCTAAGTGCGCTAATAGCTTGAGCATAATCAGTTGAGCCAAAAATAAAACTCCCAGCTACAACTATATCAATTCCTGCATTTTTGAGTATGTCAATATTTTTATCACTCACTCCTCCGTCAATCTCAAGCAAACAAGAAGGATTGAGTCTATCACGCATTTTTTTAAGATTCTGTAATTTTTTGACACTATGGGGGATAAAACTCTGCCCTCCAAAACCCGGATTTACACTCATAAGCAATACCAAATCAATATCAGGCAAAATATACTCTAAGCTTTGCTCGTTAGTGTGAGGATTAAGCACTACACCTGCTTTTACGCCGGATTCTTTAATATACCAAATGAGGCGATGCAAATGTTGCACTTCCTCAATATGCACACTCATAAATGCAGGTTTTAAAGGCAAAAATAAATCCACAAAAAAGGGAACATTTTTTACCATAAGATGAATATCTAAAGGTTTGCTTGAACTCTTGGCTATGCTTTGCACAATCATAGGACCCATTGTGAGATTTGGCACAAAATGTCCGTCCATTACATCAATATGCACAAAATCACACCCTGCTTTACATATATCTTCCACCTCTTGCCCTAATTTTGCAAAGTCTGCAGAAAGCATACTTGGGGCTACTAATATATCTTTGTTCATTACTTATCCTTATGATAAAATCCTACATATATTTTAGCATAATATCGCTGTAAGTCTTGCACTGATTATTAAGGAGATTGTATGCCCTTATTTTATTCATTACGTCCATTACTCACTCCATTTACGCCTACGCTCATTTATCCTCTACATCATTTACCTAAGCCCAAAAGTCCTTTTATACCCTATGGGTTTAATATTTCTATACAAGAAGGAAAAGAAATCATCGCACACATAGAATCTTCTCAAACAAATGCGCCCAAAGCAATTATCATTTTTGTGGGTGGATTTTGTGATACAATTATGCGAGCTGTATATAGGGAATTTGTGGCATTTAATGAACCTTTTTGTCTTAAACTCTATATAAGTTTTAAATGCCAAAAACTTTTTACTTTATGGCTACCCATACTTACAAATATGGGATTACCGCTTTTTATCATTGCACATTCTTGGGGTGCAAGTAATCTCAATAAAGTTCTTCAAACAAAGATTGCTGATAATATACACTTACATTACTTACTTACGCTGGACCCTGTGGGTTATAATACACCTCACACACGCCCTAGTGGCATTAGATTATGGGAAAATATTTATATTTCTCATAAAATACAATACTTGCGCCGCGATAATATCATTGCTCTTATTGGACACGCGTGGAATAATATTGAAGTAAGTGATTATAATGCCTCATTATCTAAACCAGCTCATCACGCAAGTATCAATCAAATGATAAACACTTCACATTTTTACCAAGAGCTTACAAAAATCATCAAATCTTAATCCTAAAATGTTATAATCGCCTCTATTTTTATACACGAGGAGAATCTATGATAAGCATCATTATTGATTCTTTAAGAGAATCTGCCCTACATATTGATAGTCTTTTAAAAGACACTTCCACAAGCTATCTGCAAAGCATTAATGCAAGTGGCGATATGCAACTTGAAATTGATGTAAGGGTTGATAAATTTTTAAGCGAAAAATTACTTAATCTACCTTGTGTAAAGGCTATCTGTAGTGAAGAGCAAGAAGAAATAATGTATTCAGAAAATAAAAATGCACCCTATATTATTGCTTATGACCCTCTTGATGGCTCTTCGCTCATTGATAGTAACCTAAGTATTGGCACAATTTTTGGCATCTATAACGAAGAGTTAAGTGCAAAACATCTTATTGCTAGTGGATATATTATTTATGGACCGCGTCTTGAAATGGTAGTGGCTCAAGAGCAAGCTCTGCATTATCGCTATAATGGCAATATGTGGCGCAATCTTGGTGCATTAGCTCTTAATACAAAAGGTAAAATTAACGCGCCCGGTGGCACACAAAAGCATTGGGAAAACAAACACAAAGCAATGATAGAATCCCTTTTTGCACAGGGGTATCGTTTGCGCTATTCTGGAGGTATGGTGCCAGATTTGCATCAGATTCTTATTAAAGGTGGGGGGCTTTTTAGTTATCCTGCCACGAGTGATGCTCCTAATGGCAAACTTCGCAAACTTTTTGAAGTATTTCCCTTTGCATTTGTGTATGAAAAAGCTGGAGGATTTGCTACAAATGGCACTTATAGAATTTTAGAGCTTGAAGTTGCTCACCTACACGATAGCACACCTTGTTTTTTTGGTAGCCAAAGTGAAATGAACCTTGTAAAGGAAGTCTATGAGTGAGCCTATAACAGATGAATACACACAAAATCTCAATGACAAAACTACTCTCTTGCAGCAATGCCAACAAAACAAAGGTTATATATCTTGTTTAAAATGTGAACAGCTTATAGGTTGTCAAGTGCGACAAGAGTATGTCAAAGCAGTCTATGAGAGTATGTCAAAAGGGCAACACGGCGATTTTGATTTTAATTAATGTATACAAAGGATAGAAAATGAGTCAAAAAATCCTCATAACCTCCCCTATTTATTATGTGAATGGTATTCCTCATATTGGGCACGCTTATACAACCATTTTATGTGATATGCTTAAAAAATTTTATCAACTACAAGGCAACGATGTAAAGTTTCTCACAGGCACAGATGAACACGGACAAAAAATTGAACAATCCGCACAAAAGCATAGCCTAGACCCTCAATCTTATGCTGATAAAATTAGTATAAGATTCAAAGAGTTGTGGAATGAATTTAATATAGATTATGATATTTTTGTGCGCACCACAGATAATATGCATTGTCTAAGTGTACAAAAAGCCTTTGAAATAATGTATGCTAAAGGTGATATTTACAAGGGGAGCTATGAGGGACATTATTGTATTTCGTGTGAGGCTTTCTTTACTCAAAAGCAACTTAATGAAAATAACGCTTGTCCTGATTGTGGCAAGCCTACACAGATTGTGCAAGAAGAAAGTTATTTTTTTGCCCTAAGTAAATATCAAAATAAACTTTTGGATTGGTATAAATCTCACCCTGATTTCATTTTACCACAATTTCGCCAAAATGAAATTATCAAATTTGTAAATGAAGGACTTAATGACCTCTCCATTACGCGCACAAGCTTTGAATGGGGTGTGCCACTCCCGCATAATCCCGTGCGTAAAGATGACAAAAAACACGTGATGTATGTGTGGCTTGATGCACTTTTAAGCTACTTAAGCCCTCTGGGTTATCTTTCAGATAGTGCAAAAATGCCTTATTGGGAGAATGCAATACACTTTGTTGGTAAGGATATTTTGCGATTCCACGCAGTGTATTGGTTAGCATTTTTAATGAGCCTTGAGCTACCTTTGCCACAGCACATTTATGCGCACGGCTGGTGGACAAAAGATGGAACAAAAATGAGCAAAAGCATTGGCAATGTGATTAATCCAAAAGAAGTTGCAAATGCCTATGGTATAGAATCTTTGCGATATTTTTTGCTTAGAGAAATGCCATTTGGACAAGATGGAGACTTTAGCCAAAAAGCCTTTATTGAGCGCATTAACGCTGAACTAGGTAATGATGTAGGCAATTTGCTTAATCGCCTTATTGGTATGAGTGAGAAATATTTTGCGCTCCAAGTCGATTCTGTGCAAGTGGAAATGTTTTTTGCCCCTGAACTCAATGAGCTTAAAAATATCATTGCCCAAGCACAAGAAAAAATGCTCTCTATGCAGCCACACCGCTATGTTGAAGAGCTGTGGAAAGCTTTTGGACTGGGCAATAGTGTCATTACCAAATATGAACCTTGGAACCTCATCAAGTCTCATCAAACAGATAAGGCAATGGCTTTGCTCGGCTTGATTGCTAATATTTTAGCCCAAAGTAGCCTTTTACTCTATCCGATTATGCCTCAAAGTGCGTGTAAAATCGCCAACACGCTCAATTTTGATATTAATGCACAAAATTATGAAAAACTTATTAAACAAGGACAGCTTCTTGCCTCTTTTAAACTCAATAAAATTCCTCCACTTTTCCCTCGTATAGAATCTCCTTTACTTGCAGAATCTCCTACCAATACCAAGGAAGATTCTCAAAACAAACATACACCTGAAAAAACAGGACTTATTGATATTAAAGATTTTAGCAAAATTGATATACGCGTAGGAACAATCATAGAATGCACTCCCATAGAAAAAAGTGAAAAACTCCTAAAATTAATGGTAGATATTGGTGAATCTAAGCCACGTCAGATTCTTTCAGGTATCGCTCAATACTATACCCCTCAATCTCTTATAAATAAACAAATATGCTTGATAATCAACCTCAAACCAGCCAAACTTATGGGAGAAATCAGCGAGGGAATGATACTTGCTAGTAAAGATAAAAACGGCTTGTCTTTGCTTGGTGTAGATAATCCACGAATCAATGGAAGTCCGATAAGTTAAATTTCTTAAGGAAAAAATGTGAGAGTAAATGAAGTTGTAGAAATCACTAAAGGAAAGCTTCTTACTACACCTTCCATTGCGGAGTTTTCACGTATTATTTGTGATGTAGAACGTGTGCAAAAAGGTGATTTATTTATCGCTAAAGACATTGCTCAAGTGCCACAAGCTGTTGCGATGGGAGCATATGGCATAATTTGTGCAAATATACATAATATTAATGATGGAGAATTAGCGTGGATTATGGTAGAAGATTTACAAGACTGCCTCACACGCCTTATTCGCTATAAGCTCTTAGCCAAAAATATTACTACTATTTCTCTAAATCCCATTGAAGAAGCAATAGCCCAAGAAATTATTATTGATGAACGTGCAAAATTTTTTCACAATGATTTGTATGCTTTTATTGAACTCCTCAATAATGAGCAAATCAGTTTTATATTCACACACAATGAGCATATTTTAGAGATTAGCTTTGAAGTGATACAGGCTCATAAACCAAAAGAGCGTCCATTTCTAATCATCTCCCACACACTCTTTGATAGCACTATTTTCTATCAAAGCACGCATTATCGTATTAATCTTCCTAAACTTTTTTTAAATGATTTGGGTGCAGTGGTTAATCTCTGTGAAAATAAAGGCATAGAATATTCACTTAATCATTTTAAACATATTCCTTTCTTTAAGCCTAATTTTCTCAACGCCTTTGGTAAAGTAATTGATTATGGACAAGCTGCTAAGGTTGCTATTGCCGAAGAAGATATTGAACAATTTAAAAAATATATGGCATATATTGCTAATAATGCCACTTGGGGGAAACTTCTTTTTCTTGTGCCTGATATATATTTAGAACTTTTTAATCAAATCGCTCAAACATTTGCATACAAAACTCAAGAGGAGTTATATACATATATTCACCATAATAATTTCAATTTTGCACTTATCTTAGGTATTGATGATAGCACACTTGTGCATACTTTAAATACTAATCACAAACAGATTCTTGAGCCCAATTTATTCTCAGATATTATGGAAGAAAGATATGCAAGAAAGCCTGAACTCTAATGATTTTAAAGAATACGCCGCCAAAAAAGCAAAGCATATCACCTCTGCTAAAAATATTGCTCCGCTTTTAGAGTGCATTGCATCTCTTCCAACTATTCCCTCACATTTTTATAGCGATAATGGCATTCATATTGTCGCTCAAGATAAAACTTTAGCTCAAAAGTATCATAAAGCAATTTATACACTTGCTACACAGCTTAAGCCGTGGAGAAAAGGACCTTTTTTTTTATTTGATATACATATTGATAGTGAATGGCAAAGCTTTATGAAATGGCAGCTTCTCGCTCCACATTGCAACCTTGAGGGTAAATACATAGCAGATGTTGGCTGTAATAATGGCTATTATATGTTTGAAATGCTCCTGCAGGGGAAAAAATTATATAAAAAAATCATAGGCTTTGACCCAAGCGGCATTTTTAAATGCCAATTTGATTTTATTAATCACTTTATCAATGCTCCTATTGAATTTGAGTTGCTTGGTGTAGAAGATTTGTTAGCATATTCTCAAGCACACAATCAAAGTTTTGATGTGATTTTTTGTCTTGGAGTGCTTTATCATCGATTTGACCCAATCAATACGCTTAAAATCCTCTCTCAATCGCTCAACAAAGGTGGAGAGCTTATTTTGGATACGCTTATCTATGAGAGCAATGAAGAAATTTGTCTTTGTCCTGCACAAAGTTATGCTAAAATGTCAAATGTCTATTTTATCCCGAGTATCCCTACTTTAAAAGGTTGGTGTGAAAGAGCAAATCTCTATGATTTTGAAGTCATTAATCTTACACCCACCACCACACAAGAGCAACGCCAAAGTGCTTGGGTAGATTCTCAAAGTTTAAGTGCATTTTTAAATGAAACACAAACTCGCACTATAGAAGGGTATCAAGCCCCATTAAGAGGATATTTTAAACTCAAAAAACGATAAAGGAGCAAATGTATGGAAGAAGAAAAATTTAATGAAGATAATGGCAATGCCTTCACTCCTCTTGAAAAAGATGATTTAGAAGTCTGCACGAGTATGCCCTCAAATATGAGCGGAGAACTTCTTGAGCTTTACCGCAATAAAGCAGTTGTTCGTTTTACTCCAACTGAACGTATGATAATGGACGAGAGCAAAATGATTCACGCAGGATTTGTTTTTAACTCTGCAAGTTTTGCAGCAATGGCAGCTATTAATAAAAAATATAGTGTGCTTATTGCTGCTGATGTGAAATTTCTCGCACCCATTGAATTAGGACACGAAGTCATTTTTAAAGCTGAATCTATCCAAAGTGATACAAAAAAATGCGAAGTTAAAGTAGAAGGCTATCTGCTTGATATTAAAATTTTTGATTCTATTTTTCATATTGCTGTATTTGACAAAAAAATCTTCAAACTGCGGTTTAAAGATGAATAACCAACAAAATAAGAAAAATTGATGATTATTAATCAGCGTTTTTTTTTTTTTTGTTAGAATTAGAGTTTTATTTGACCAAATTAAAATACTTAGGGAGCGTTATATGAGTTTTTTTAATCACTTCAAAATTGGCACAAAGATTATTTTTGTTGTCTCTATTATTGTCGCAATTTGTGTGGCAGCTATTATTTTTATTGTCTCATATTTTGCATCAAATACACTTTCGCACGAAAGCGATAAACTCTTAACTAATACGGCTGCTCGTTATAAAAATCTCATTGCAGGCTCAATCAATGAAATTTTTGCAAGCACAATCTCTGCAGAAGCAGGCATAGGAGCATTGCTTGATAAAGGTGTCGCTCTTGATGAGGAACAGCTTACGACTATAATTGAAAAAGTAGTTGATTCTAATCGCTATTCTGCTGGAGGATTTGTCATAATGACAAAAGAATACACGCAAAGTTTTATTAAAAGCTCCTCTGTGTTACCAACTGGTGAATTTGCTATACTCACGCTTGATGAAGACACAGGACCGGGAGGCACTTATACACAAACTTTACCATCTGAGCTTATAAAAGAAATGCCTGACATTCTCGCCTCTTTGCACAATGACCAAGTAAGTATGTCCCTATCATATGAAATTACTTTCAATGATAAAAAATATTATATTAAAGCTGCAATTGTTCCAATTATCCGCAAAGGTAAGATAATAGGAGCTATGGCTAATCTCTTTAACCTAGAAATGCTTGATGAGCATTTAGCAAACCACGCATTAAGTGTATTTGAACACGACCAACGCTTTGTTATTGATGATAATGGACGCCTTGTCCTCAATAGTGCTACCGACCAACGTGCGGAAACACGCCTTAAAGACTTGCGTGAAATAAATACTCACCCAACTACAAAAGTAATTGTTGATGCTGCTAAAAAACGTGAAAATGGTATTTATACTTATACCAACCTCCACGGCAGAAGCTCAAAAACAGCTATTACCTCATTTGAAATTTGGCCCGGAACAGGCCAATATTGGACTGTTCTTTCCCTTGCACCCTTTAGTTCAATTGAAAAACCAATTAATACCCTACAAATCGTAATGGTTGTTGTAGGAGTGCTTGCTATTATCGTCATCTCACTTATTGTATTTATCTACATTCGCTCAACCATTGCACGTAGAATCCAGCATATCTCTCACACACTCTTTGAATTTTTCAAATATCTCAACCACGAACGCAAAGATGCACCACAACCTCTTAAGATTGTTGCTCAAGATGAATTAGGTGAAATGGGTAATGCTATTAATGATAATATTCAAAAAACAAAAGCTGGTTTAGAACAAGATT
>Ga0209694_1001516_pt1 | contig 24786 bp, 18 predicted proteins | sample GluameincwithD2O_FD_187499 | JGI IMG/M metagenome (GOLD analysis project Ga0209694, IMG submission 187499) | Mouse cecum microbial communities from Vienna, Austria - Glucosamine amended microcosms incubated with D2O (SPAdes) (version 2) | ecosystem: Host-associated > Mammals > Digestive system >... | reverse complement strand
GGCAAAAGAAGGATAAAGGGCAAGGTCGAGATAATCATCGACAAAGGAACTGACAGTAGTGAAGACAGAATCCATCTCAATATGAGGGAAGAGAGAATGGAGCAGTGGCAAACGGCCCTGAATCGAGTTATAGTGTGTTTGGTAATTTTGTTTATTGAGCATGAACATATTTTACCAAAAAAGGCACCTCATCCATTACGGATCAGGTGCCTCTTTTTATTTTTGGACTGTCAGAAATTTAACAGCCCCTTGTTTATTCAGCATCAGAATTAACTTCTGTATAATTTTTACTTTTACTTAGTGAACAGGAAATCCAGAATCGGAGTCAGTTCACTGAGAACTGGAGCAAGAATTAACGAAATAACCGACATCAGCTTAATCAAAATATCCATAGCCGGTCCAGCAGTATCCTTGAATGGGTCTCCGACCGTATCTCCAGTGACGGCAGCTTTATGAGCTTCAGATCCTTTTCCACCACATTCTCCGGATTCAATAAATTTCTTGGCGTTGTCCCACGCTCCGCCTGAGTTAGCCATAAATACAGCAAGCATAATGGCAGAGACAAGAGCTCCTAAAAGCATTCCACCAAGTCCCATGGTTCCAAGCAGCAATCCAACAACGATTGGTGAAGCAATCGCAATGCATCCAGGAACAATCATTTCATGCAGAGCAGCTTTTGTGGAAATATCCACACATTCTGTATAGTTCGGTTTGCTTGTACCTTTGAGAATTCCCGGATCGTTTCTAAACTGTTCTCGGACATTTTCGATCATTTTATTGGCCGCACGTCCAACTGAGCGAATCGTCAGAGCGGTGAAATAGAATGGAAGCATCGCACCAAACAGCAATGCGACAAGAACACCAGGCTGCAATAAAGAAATAGCCTCTAAATTGGCCGCTTCAGCAAACGCAACAATCATAGCAAGAGCTGTATAAGCAGCTGAACCGATACAGAAACCTTTTCCGATCGCAGCGGTAGTATTACCAACAGAATCCAGTTTATCAGTAATTTTTCGTACTTCTGGTTCAAGTTCTGCCATCTCAGCAATACCACCAGCATTATCAGCAATTGGTCCATAGGCATCTACAGAAACAGTAATACCAGCAGTTGAAAGCATTCCGACTGCTCCTAGCCCGATACCATACATTCCAAAGAACAGATAAGCCATAACAATACCTAAAACAAGAAGGATAACTGTCAGCAGTGTCGATTCCATACCTACTGAAAATCCTGAAATAATATTTGTAGCATGACCTGTCTGTGATTCGGCTGCAATTTCCTTTACCTTTGGATAAGCATCAGAAGTGTAATATTCTGCGATTTTTCCTAAGGCTATACCTACTAACAGACCCGTAGCGATTGCAAGGAATGGTCCATACCCTCCAAACAGCCATGCACTGGCAATAAAAGCAACGACGAGTTCAATAACTGTAGCTACATAGGTTGCAACATTCAAAGCAAACTGAGGATTATCCCATTTCTTCATGCGCACGAAGAACTGACCGCACATTGCGGCGATGGCTCCTGCTCCCGCAATTACAAACGGGAACAAAATAGCCTGTGATTCATAAGACTGACCGCCTACGGTAACCCCTATTGCCAATGAGAGTGAAGAGACAAGCGCACCAACATAGGACTCGTTCAAATCAGAACCCATACCTGCAATGTCACCAACATTATCACCCACATTATCGGCGATAACTGCTGGGTTTCTTGGGTCATCTTCTGGAATCCCCGCTTCAACCTTACCAACCAGATCCGCACCGACGTCAGCAGCTTTGGTATAAATACCACCGCCAACACGGGCAAAAAGAGCAATCATAGAGCATCCAAGAGAATATCCTGCAACAACTGGGACAGCTTCAATTGGATCACCAAGGATGAACGTAAAAAGAAGATACAAAGCCGAAAGGCCAAGAAGGCCGAATCCGACAACAGAAATCCCAAGAACGGAACCTCCATTAAAAGCTACGTGCAAAGCGGCAGGCATACCACCTTCGCGCGCAGCCTGAGCTGTTTTAGCATTCGCAGCCGTAGCCGACTGCATTCCGATAAATCCAGCCAGTCCAGAAAAAAGAGCACCGCAAATAAAGCAGATTGCCCCATTCAGACCGACACCATCAATTCCTTTGAGCGAAGGAATAAAACCTAGCCCAGTCAGCAGCAGGGCTACGATGATGACAAAGATTACAATAATTTTGTATTCCCGAGTCAGGAAAGCCATAGCGCCTTCGTGAATGAAAGAGGACAGATCTCTCATTCTTTTATTTCCTGAATTCTCTTTTTTCACGCTGGAGAAAAGAGACGATGCATAGATCAGGGCAAGAACGGAGATACAAATTACTGCAACCAGAATCACTTCCATATTGAATTGATCCATTTTTCTATATCCTTTCTTTTCAAAATCTTCCTTATGATACCATCATTTTCACATTTCGTAATCGGTTACAGTTGTTTTTGTGTGAATTATTCCCATATTTTGTATATACCATCCCATAAAAAAAGCTCTCTTTCGAGAGCTTCATTTTCTAAATGGCAGCACGTACGGGATTTGAACCCGTGAATGCAGCCTTGAGAGGGCTGTGGCTTCAACCGCTTGCCGAACGTGCCATGTGGTTTTAACTTTAGCACAGTTTCGGATCACCGGCAACAATTCACCACCCTCCTGAAATTATAATCCATTGTATTCCTGATTAAAGATAAGCAGTTGACGATTTTTAGTTGGCTGATTAATAGGCTTCAGGCTCAGATTCGACAGGTTTCATTGCCGCAAAAACATAAATTCCTGCAATCACCAGTAAGAAAATAACGCGGATCCAGCTATACATGGATGGCTGCGATAAGAGCATAGCTCCTTCAATCAGGTAAATTGCAATTAATGCTATCCCCAGCCATCTAAGCCATTGATTATATTTTCCACTTGTCGAAAAAGCAAACGCTACTATTCCAGCAAACAGGCCCACAAAAGAGAAGATCATCTGTACCGCCGCATTTCCCGCCTGCCAGAAAAACAGCCCTGCAATTGATTCAGCAGCCGAGATCCCCATTAGATCCAGGTGAAGAACATTCAAAATTTCCAAAATAATTTCCACTAAAGACAGAACAATAAGTACCACACCTGTGTATTGCAAAATCACAGCATTTCTATTCGTTTTTGATTTCATCATATCACTTCCTGACTGCTTTTATTTTAAGGATTCGGATGGTACTCAACCAAACACAATGCATCAATCTTCGCTCTGTTCGATTTCGTTTATATCGATCAGCCAGTTTTTTTCAAGACGTTCAAAATCAGAGTCTGAAAGACCAATTTCCTGTTTTAAATAGGATTTCCAGCTTCCGTAGTTTTCCTTGATCCATTGGTTAGCTGCTTCATAGTAATCCTTGCGAGCTGTAACAAAATCATCAACGTCTTCTTCAAGGAGTCTGCGATCAAATAAAATAATCCGATCTGCTGCCTGTTCGTCGCTTTTAATTAAATCAGCTGCATCTATATTGGTCTGAAGATAATCTGCAAGAATCTGATCCTCATCGATCGATAAAGCATGTTCAATTAAAGCCGCAGCCATCCCTGTTCGATCCTTCCCTTCCGTACAGTGCCAGAGTATCGGAGTATCGTCCTTTAACAATTCTTCGAAGAGCTTCTTCCAGGTTTTCTTTCCACGCTCGCTGCTCAGCATTAAAATATAAGCTTCCTGCATTGCCTTATTCATATCCTTAATTGCATGAACCGCAAAGCTGATCTGTCCTCCATAAAAAGACGAAAGTATGCTTTCATGAAGAACAGGTTCCATAAATAATTTCCAGCTTTTAAATAATCGATCTGGCTGAGCGTCAGATTCCCACTCTGTTCTTAAATCAAAGATCCTTTTTAATCCCATACGATTTAAAATCATCAGCTCTTCAGTGCTTGCATGATGAAGATTCGCTGAGCGAAACATTTTTCCGTTTTTTATTCGTTTGTTATTGGTGGTAGTTAGTCCACTTAAGTCTCTAAGGTTATGAATCGTTTTAAAAGGAAGCAAAATACTGACATTTTCCTGAGGCGAAGTATTGAGCATCTGATGGAGTGAAGTCGATTCTTCTTTCGAGTCGTTTAGTTCCATATTGTTCGTGGTCGTATTTTTCATTGGTTATCCCCTCATGTTCTATTCACAATTAATATGATGATGTTTCAAATTCAGTATAGGAAAACAACATGTAAATCGACTCTGATTTGACTTCAGTTCATAACTCTTTTCTTCTTCCTTCCCTCAAAAAAAATCCAGCAGATATTTTCTGCCGGATTAAAAGATATTCAGTTATTTTCAGGCTTTCTCTTCTGTTCGCATGCGAACAAAATCATCTATCAAGGCAGCTGTTTTTTGTGTTCCTAATGCGCTGCTTTTCAAACACATATCATAGTACCTGGAGTCTCCCCAGGCGTTCTTACAATAATAATTATGATATTGTTTCCGGTTTTTATTATGACGTTTCATCATCTTAGTGGCTTCTTTTTCATTCAGATGATGTTCTTTCATAATTCTTGGAATTTTAAACTCCTTATCTGCACTGACGAATATAGTAATCAGGGCTTCATGATCCTTTAAAATCTCTTCAGCGCAATGTCCCAATACGATAAACGAATGTCCTGCATTCGCTTCATCCTTAAGAAATTGAAACTGCATAGCCGCAAGCATCTCTTCATTGGAATTTGTCAGACCGCGGACTGTCCTGGATGCAATCAACCAGCGAGGTGTTTCATCAAGCACTCGAAATTCATCCATATCTTCCTGCGTTCGAATTCCAAGCTGACTCAAAATATTTTTTTCATAAACCGGGATTCCATATTTCTCTCCCAGAATCTGGGCAATTTCTTTTCCTCCACTTCCGAATTCTCTGGAAATGGTGATAATCAATTGCTGATCGTCTTTTTCCATAACCTTTATCCTCCGAGTACAACATATCGAAGCAGAATAATGGCAGTTGATAACAGCAGAACAATAATCGTCGCTGGAACGCATGCTTTGCAGTATTTTCCCCATCCGACTGGATAACCATTTTTAATGGCAACCGCCGTACCAACAACGTTGGCACTGGCCCCAATAGGAGTCGCAGATCCACCGATATCTGTACCGATGCTCAGCGTCCAGGCCAGAGTATGGATTGGAATTCCCTGCGTAGCAGATAATGTCTGGATGATTGGAATCATCGTAGCTGAAAATGGGATATTATCCACAAACGCACTCGCGATTGCTGAAACCCAAAGAATAATCACAATAACCAGAACAATATTTCCACCAGAGACATCCCCAATAAAATGAGCAATTACTTCCAGAACTCCGGTTTCTTCAAGTCCACTGACTACAACGAACAGACCGATAAAGAAAAGAAGAGTATTTATATCCACTTTCTTCAGCAGTTCGGGAGCTTTCCTGCCTGCGCAAAGAAGAGTGAGCAGAGCAATAAATACTCCAATAAAAGCTACAGTTAGCCCGGTTTGAGCATGTGTTATCAGCATCACCACTGCCAGGAAAAAGATCGCGACAGAGGCTCCAAAGCTTGTTTTGTTTTTTATAACCGTTGAAGGCTCCGGAAGACTGTTCAGATCAATCTCCTGCTTTTCCGCTTCTTTGAGCTCCTTACCAAAACATAGCCAAAAATAAATAATCGTTACGAATAGACAGATCAAAGCGATCAATCCAGTATTCAACAAAAAGTCCGCAAAGGTTAAATGCAGTGAAGTACCAATAATAATATTCGGGGGATCTCCACACATGGTTGCCGATCCGCCCAGGTTAGCACAAAAGATTTCAGCTAAAATAACGGGTACCGGATTAAACTTCAGTGTCTTTCCAAGTTCTACGGTGACTGCAGCCAAAAATAAAATCACAGTGATTGAATCGATGAACATGGCCAGAATTGCCGATATAAACATGAAGACAAGGAAAATTTTCGAAGCCATATATTTAACCCATTTTGCCAGGCGCAGGCATAGCCACTGGAAAAATCCAGCTTCCGCCATCCCCTCTACCATGACCATCATGCCGGCAATAAACAAAATTGTTGACCAGTTGATTCCAGCTGCTGATTCAGCTGACTCCTTAGAAGCGATCCAGAACTCTGGATGAACCAGCGAGCGAAGATTCAAAGTTCGGATGATCGCTTCGCCGCCATCATCCATCATCACTCCAAAGACCAGCAACAGAGTAGCCAGTCCGCAGCATAAAGTGACCCGATGGTGAGGCCATCGATCCAGTATGATCAGGATAAACATCAGCAGAAAAATCAGGACTGCCGCCATAGGCGCCAGTGCATTCAACATATCCATTCCCTCTTTCCATTTTTCTGACGAATAAACAGATTCATTTAACACAATTTTTGCGCCTGAGTTTTGATGTAAGCTCTCACATCATTATAAGACTTAGTCATTCTGAAAATATTCTAATTTTCCATTCCTTTTCAATTCAATAATCCGTTTAAATCAACAGTCTGCTTATTTTCATCAGGAATCTGAAAGTAAATTAATACACAATATCAGCATTTTTTCGAAATGTTCTCTCGCTTTTAGACAGTATGAATTGCTCTCAAATCGGATTCAGATTATCGTAGATAAAAAGCAACAGGAGGTTTTTTGTGAATCACTCTTTGATTGATGAGGCAGTTGTAAACATCCAGAACACCCCACCCATTCACCAGCTCTCTTAAGTTTTTTACCAGTACTAGCTTCGAAATGGATAGCACCCGTATTATGGGCTTTAATCCGCAAAAGCCCGTTAAGCTTTCAGGAAATTCGATCTGAAATCGGCCCAATTACAAATACCACTTTGTCAAAAACTCTTCGCGAGATGGAACTTGAAGGCTTGATTCAAAGAATTTCAACCGAAGCAGAAACCAAACCTGATTTTGATAATATGGATTTTGAAGAACTCCCTGTCGGTCAGCCAACACAGAAACCATCAGGTCTCTATAAGCCAACCCAGATCGGTATTGAATTCTCAACGGTTCTTGTACCACTTCTGCAATGGGCCACTAAATATCGAATTCAGCAATACGGAACTGGACATAAACGTTAATTCAAGACGACAAAAGGCAGCCAACTCAGGCTGCCTTTTGTCGTTCATGTCTTGCAACTTATATTTTGTCCGTTAATCAAAGTGTTTTACTTCTGATTTTACGGATTTAGCGGTCTCGTACTTTTAAGTTTCTTAAAAAATTCAAAAACCAGCAGCACTGAAAAGACTTCTGTGAGATATTGAAGAGTAATCCCCCCAGCTGTATAAAAAGTCAGAATGCTTCTTGCCCAGTCGTCCAAACCGTCTTCTATAAAAATGAATTCTGAAAACCAGCTTACGACAAATACATATGCAATCCATATTCCTATCATGCAAAAGACGGAAGACAACAGATAGATTATCTTAGGTTCTCCTGATATCTGCCTAAATTGATTCAACAACAGATAAACCCAGCTGATAAAACCAATCAATAACAAAAGTGGATTCATGATTCTATAAATCCAGAAAATGAGTTCTGCGATTCCGTTGGCAATTTTTCGATTATTCCAGAGTTGTTCCTGATTAGCCTGATTAGCAGGAGCAAAAAGATCTTCATGCGCAGTATTCTGTGCTTTTTTAAAAGTTCCTGAATTGCTGTCTATGGATGGTTTCATTGTGACTTTATAGCTGTCTAACAATATACTTCCTCTTAATGTATTGACCATATAAGGCCATAAATTAAAAATTTCCTCCACACTCCTGCTGCCTGCCTGTTTTGTCAGGAAAAACCTTCCCTCCTGCTTTTTTAGTTTTCCCTGCCTGAAAGCCTCTTCGATTTCATCATTCACCTGACCAAAAAAGGCCTGAGTTTTTTCTCCTGATTCCCAAGTTTTGCTGTCTGCAAGAGCAGATAATATGACCCACGGTATAAAGTCTCCATGAATCTGCTCTTTACTCAGATCGAAGAAGGAGCCTTTATAGATCCTTTTAAGTAATTCAGGTTCATTTTTAAGTGTCGGTGATGCTTCAATCGCTGAAAACAAAGCATCGTTTGGTGCCCAATAAATCGAGTCTCGTTTTGATGAATCAATCTCATAAACCAGAGAAGCAAAATGGGCTAATTCTCCTTCTGTTCTTGAATTGATCAAACGCACTCCGAATGCTTTTTCATTAATGCAGCAAACTGTCTCATTCGCTGCAAACGAAACACAAAAAGGTAGAGCTAATAATAAAATCAATACCCCATTTCTCTTCAGTAAACTTGAAAAACCATCATTAAGTATTCTGTTGTTTCTGAGATACTCTGCAATTTCAACCCCTATTCGGATTAAACAGGCTGAAACTGTAAATATCAGTACCGCAAGCAGCCAGAGTCCGTCTTCCTTTGAAAGATAAGCAATCGGATAAGTTACAGAGACAAGTCCAATATCCCAGAATACAGACTTAAGAGGCACTTTCTTTTTTAACCAGAAATCCATTGTCAGCAAAAGGCAGGACTCAAAAAACAGCCCCAGCCAGGGTGCCATAAACATTGATCGGTAAATTTTAAGTCCCGAACGATAATCAAAAGCAATTGGACAAAAAAGTATAAATATGAATCCAAAAAACAAAATTTTCCTATTTTTTGTCAACCTGGACATAATGAACCAGCACAATCCCGAAACAGCCAGCCATAAAAGACTTGACCAGAACCATAGAGGAATATGAGATTTTCTGACAAACCATAGAAACACGAAATATACTGGACTTTTTATCATTGACCATGCGCTGTTTGCCGTAACGTATGAATGCAGATAGCTGGAATTGACAAACCAGCCATCGTCATAACCTGCTTCTGAGTTAATCGTATTTCCTAAACCTGCAGCCAGTAAAAAACGAAATAGAATCAACAGGCCAATCAATGCAAATAATATCCATGGTTTAGCAACATCTTTCTTTTTTTCAGACACCATTCTTTCTCCCACTGTTCCAAACATAAAACCAGTAAATTTTTATCCGATTTTATCTGTTCACAGGCAAATCAAGCCACCTTAAGAACATACTTATCAATTATCTCAGAATACTCTAAATCATTCAAAATCTGATTATTTTTGGCGCAAGCAAAAAAAGACAGCACTAGTTGGCTGTCTTTTCGAACGGGATAATCATCTACATTTATCAATTTTTAGTTTTAAAATTAACTCTACCAGGCAGTAGCAATATCGATCTGAGTTGGATTTCCACTTGCAAATCCGCCGGTATCACAAACAATACCCATGCCCAGAGATGTAGGAACTAAAGATCCTCTTGGGCGAATCCCCAGATGGACCGCTATCATGACATAATTGCCAAGCATCTTTACTCCATCGTCGCGAACCCAGTACGGTTCGTTATTTCCGATACCCCTCATAATGCTAACAACTCCATCCATCGGTAGATTGTAATAAGTTTCCTTTCCTGATGGTCCATAGTTTACGCCAGCTGAAGCACTCAGCACAGAACCATTCCAATTGGAGCTGGATTTTGTTTCAGCTTTCTTTGCAGCTTCCTTTTCTTCTTTTTCTTTCGCTGCTTTCTTTCTGGCTTCTTCTTTCGCCTTTTCTTCAGCCGCTTTTTTCTGCTTCTTCAGGGCTGTGATTTCTGACTGATCATACGTAAATGATGCAGGTGAAACATAGTAAACTTCACCTTTCACCTTAACCTCTGCTAATCCAGTATGAGAACCTGAAATCATGGTTCCTTCTGTATATTTTTTGATTTTCTGATCCAGAGTACTGTGAAGCTGATCATCTCTTTTTGCAAGAGTATCTTCTTTAAACATCACGGGAATATCGACATTTGAATGAATATCTACAGCTTTTAAGTTTAGATTATCAGAAGCTGCTTCAACTTCATGAATTCTAGAAGCAAATGGAGTGACCATTGCAGCGCAAAGCAAACCGGTAAATAATGCTTTTTTCATCATACTGTGACCTCCTGTATTCATCTATTTCGTTTTCAAGTTATAATTTGGAACAAATTCACTAATTAAAAAGGGAGACTTCTTCCGCATAATGCTTCGAGTCCCCCTTTGACCAGGAAAATCTTAACAATTTATAAAGTTTCTCTCAATAGAATTTAAAGACCACGCCCAATGAAAGCTTTACCAGTTCATTTTTTCTGATATTTTTCCAAAGATGTAAACGGATTCTATAAAAAAAGACTCCCGAAGGAGTCTTTCATTTTTGATTCAAATTAGTTTTTGATTAACCCTGTTTAGCCATGTCAGCTTCTACAGCAGCCATATCGAGCTGATAGAATGCAGCAGTTCCTGGGTATTCAGCAACTTTTACAGTTCCGCGTTTGTTCAGTTCGTCTTCAATACGCATCAGACGGTTGTACTTAGCGATACGGTCAGTTCTGGAAAGAGAACCAGTCTTAATCTGTCCAGCATTTGTTCCAACAGAGATGTCAGCGATTGTGGAATCTTCTGTTTCACCGGAACGATGAGATACAACAGTTGTGTAGTTGTGTTTCTGAGCCAGTTCAATTGCATCGAATGTTTCAGTCAGAGTACCAATCTGGTTAACTTTGATCAGGATCGAGTTAGCGATACCCTTAGCAATACCTTCTGCAAGGATCTTAGGATTTGTAACGAAAAGGTCGTCACCAACAAGCTGGATACGTTTTCCGAGAGCATCGGTCAGTTTCTTCCAACCATCCCAGTCACGTTCTCCAAGACCGTCTTCGATAGAAATAATAGGATATTTTTCAACCCATTCTTTATACATTTCGATCATTTCTTCAGAAGTCTTGTTTCCGCCGCCGGATTTCTTCAGTTCATACATACCAGTTTCGTGGTTATGGAATTCAGAAGCAGCAACGTCCATAGCGATCATAATATCTTTTCCAGGAACATAACCTGCTTTTTTGGTAGCTTCAACGAGCAGTTCGAGAGGTTCTTCGTTTCCATCAACGCAGCTAGGAGCGAATCCACCTTCATCACCAACGTTTGTATTATAACCTTTTGCTTTCAGTACAGATTTCAGATTATGGAATACTTCAGCAGCCATACGTACAGCTTCTTTTTCAGAAGAAGCACCAACTGGCATAATCATGTATTCCTGGAAGTCTACTGTAGAGTCAGCATGTGAGCCACCATTGATTACATTGCACATTGGTACAGGCATTACATGGGAGTTGCATCCACCAACGTAGTTATAGAAAGGAATTCCATAGTAATCAGCAGCAGCCCAGGCAGCAGCCATGGAAACAGCTAATGTGGCGTTAGCACCTAAGTTGGATTTAAAATCAGTTCCATCCAGCTCCAGCATAGTTTTATCGATCAGGATCTGATCGGTTACATCCATCCCGATGATGGCAGGTGCGATGATCTTGTTTACATTTTCAACAGCTTTAGTAGTTCCTTTTCCCAGGTAACGGTTTTTGTCACCATCACGCAGTTCGAGGGCTTCTCTTTCACCAGTAGAAGCTCCACTTGGAACCATAGCGCGTCCGTATGCTCCGGATTCAGTTGTAATTTCGCATTCAACTGTTGGGTTTCCACGAGAGTCGAGGACTTCGCGTGCGTAAACATCCGTAATAATAGGCATTGTTTAATTTCCTCCTTCGCCTTCAATTCGCCTTCAGTATATCATTTCTGAATCCTCAATGTTACTTGTTTTCAACGAAATGAAAAGAGCTGTCATTCTCATTTTTTATGGCATGTAAATGGAGCGCATTCATCTATTTTAAACTTCAAAATGCTTTGAAAATCGCTCCAGAACTTGCCTGGTCTGATTTTTATCTTCATCACTCATTGACAGCAAAAATGAATCGATTCCCTGCTCCTTGAAACTTTGAATCTCATCAATATGGTCCACTTTATCTTCATCAAAAACCTGCATTCTGCATTTTGGATCTCCATAAAGCCAGGCCCGTTTTCCATCTTTACCTTCCAGACGATAATCTGCTTTTCTGCATTCAGCACATTCTTTTCTTGTTCCATCTTTTAAAGCAGTATTAATTGGGCAATGATTCATTAACATCATCTGGTTTGCTCCATAAACCGGAAGAATGACAGGTGCTTTCTGATGATATCTGCTTTCAAAGGATTCAATCATTTCTTTTCGGCCTTCATCGGATAATTCCGGTGAGAGAATTGCTCCTTCATAACCCATTTCAAGCAGCGCAGCCAACGCGTATGAATTGGTTATGTTCATGCCTGAAACAATAGGTGCTTCACCGAGGTGAACACCGACAAGCCCCTGCTGATCACTTAATGAAGCTTCCCTATGTGTATTTTGTATTGGAAACTGACTGATGATCGTCCACTTACTATTCTGATTGTCATCATCATTCAATTCGGTTGAATTTATTACCTGTTGTGGCTTTTGAATTTCGAGAAGGTTAGGCATCTGTCTGACTTGATTGATCTGGAAATCATAATCTTTTCTGTCAATTTCTTTTGGTTTTAATATCTGTTTGGCCAGAAGGTCAAGAACATCATCACGTAATCGATTCAACTCTTTTAGAGGAACAAAAACCGGTTCAAGAATAGTCACATCGATATGCTTTGTTTTGGCAAAAGAATTGCCAGTCTTCGAGAGCTGTTTAATGAAATCATCTTCGGCGGTGGGGCGTTTAACGGGATTTTGAGCAATCATTCTTTCAATTTGGGCTTCATAAGGACCGCACAGAACCCGGAGCAATACCGGTTTATCCGCTCCATCTGCAATCAGTTCAAAATGAACTGACCGTTGCCTTTTAGTCTGCTGTACTTCTCTTTTCACTTCTTTTTCAAGCAGAGAATCTACAGTTTTAAGAACTCGTGCTCCATTAAAGACACCTTTAACAAATGGAATCTGAACAGTTTCACCTTTTTTGGCTGATGATTTTAATCGACCATCTTTGCCATAAAGAAAATTGACACGGCAGCCTGTTGAAGATCGTTCACTGTCAAATCGAATACCATCATCCTGATGAAGATCATCAGACAGTTCGACCTGGATTCGATCTTTACTGATTCGAACCACCTTTCCAATTTCAATCCCCTGATGCGAACCGGAATGACTGTTCATCAGATCGTTGCCGCGCTTATTAAATGTATGACCTCTGGTAAATCCTCTGCTGTACGCTAAACTCAACTCTCGAATATCCTGATCAGAAAGATGAATTCCTTTCTGCGCTTTTCTTGCTTTCAAAACGGATTCATAGACATAGACCGGTGATTTCATACGGCCTTCTATTTTCAAAGAATCCACTCCTGCTTTCTGCAGGGCTGGAATATCCTGCAAAATTGAAAGATCTTTAGGAGACAGAAGATAAGTACCTGAGGCATGAACAGGCTTTCCATTTTTTAGCAAAGTATATTCCATACGACAGGGCTGCGCACAAGAACCTTTATTCCCTGATCGACCATACCGGATCCGTGAAAACTGGCATTGCCCAGAATAAGAAATACATAGAGCCCCATGGACGAAAACTTCCAACTCCAAACCAGCCTTTTTACAGGCTTTAATTTCTTCAAGTGTGGCTTCTCTGGCAAGTACAACTCGAGTGACACCCAATTGTTTCAGCTTTTCAATTTGTTCTGGCTGATTAACAGATACCTGAGTTGATGCGTGAAGTTCTATTTCCGGTAAGGTATGGTGTAAATAGTGAATCAATCCTAAATCCTGAATAATCAATGCATCTGCACCTGCACGAGAGACTTCTTCAGCCAGGGCAGCAGCTTCCAGAATTTCAGATTCTTCAAGAATCGTATTCATAGTGATATAGATTTTCATACCTGCCAGATGGGCTTTATGAATAACTTCTTTCATTTCACTCATACCAAAGTTTGCTGCATAAGCACGAGCCCCAAATTTAGGAAGCCCCATATATACAGCATCTGCACCAGCCGCAAAGGCCGCTTCAAAAGCTTCTCTGTTTCCCGCTGGCGCCAAGATTTCAGCTCTCATCATCAATCCTCCATCTGCCAGTAAAATATTAATCATTTTCCGGCTACTCCTATTGTAATCAGTCTTCCTACGGATTGCTGAATTATACAAAGCATGATCAGCTGAGTCCAAAGTATTCGCATTAGATTATTGAAAACTTATTCATGCATCGAAATTTAATTAACTTATGGCAAATTTAATTAACCTATGACATAAAAAAGCTGTATCCGTGTTATAACGGAACAGCTTTTTGGAATATCACTATTATTTTCGTAACATTAAACCGGAAGGCGCATTGGATACCTTGGTGCTGGGCCTCCATAATGATAGGCAATGTCATACATTGAACCAATCTGACATCCACCTTGGGCCATGTACATAATCATTCCATTACCTACATAAATTGATGAATGAGTAAAACGTGTTGTCACTGGAGTCCAAGTTCCACAATACACTACGAGATCTCCAGGCACCAGGGAACTAACACTTGGCAGCATATAAGCATATCCTTTTTGTGTAACAAATTCATGAACATTTGCTGCATTCATATGCAGATCAAATGCCTTATTGAAAGTTCTCATAACAAAACCAATGCAATCAAGATATTTATCATTGTCACGGCCACCGGAAGAAAATTGTGCACCCCAATGTTCGGAAGCAGAAAGCAAAAGCTTACCCAACTTTGTATTAGCACCCGCGTATAGCGTAGGATAACCAGGGGGATCGAAGATAACCTGACCATTGACTATCTTGCACCAACTTGGGCGAGTTGAAATTTGTTTTGCCTTACCCGTTGCTGGATCAATTTTGAACTTACTTCCGTTAATCTCGTATTCTGCTTGATAAACCAGATTTCCATTTTTATCAAAAACATAGTTCTGATCTTCATTATGAATACTGTTATAGGCTTTTTTTATATTTACAAATTCGTTAACAGCCATTGCTCCTGAGCCAGGATGGAAATATTTCCAATTATTATCAATTTTGCGAGTGCCATACACCATTTTTCCATCAGATCCATAGTAAACTGTCTTTTCACCCTGAGGTTCAAGGTCCTTCGTCAGTTTTACCAGTTTGTTTTTGGCAACCTGTCCATTCCGATCCATGAAATACCAGCCGCCCTGATATTCAAACTGTGTATTAACCGCCCGATCTCCATTCTGGTTGTAGACAGCAAAACCATCTTTTTCCACTCTGGCATATTTGTTTTTCAGTTTTCCACTTCCAGGAGCTGCATAGAAGACTTTAGAGTCCCGTTCAATTTCTCCATACAGCATTTTACCTAGTCCGGATCCAGGTTTACCTGTTGTTTCATAGTAAACCCACTTTGGATCGTTTGGCTGATAATTCTTATCCAGATAGAATTTTCCTGTAATCATTCTTCCGGATCCGCGTTCAAAGCAATACCAGTCATTTCCAATCTGGCGCTGTCCATATGCCATGATTCCTGTTTTGGTGTCGTAATAGACCGTCTTATCCCGGTCAGTTTTGTCCGCAGTCTTCTTCAGGTCATGGAATCCTGTCTTCATCAATCCGGTATTGTAATCAAAGAATCTCCACTGGTTGGGGCCTGTCTCTTTTTCTCCAGTCACCATTACTCCATTGCCATCCAGATAGATTTTTCCGCCAGTGACATCTACCAGTTTATTGACAGCTTTCGTTCCAGATCCTGGCATCAGATAGTATTTTTTTCCATTGATTTCCTGCAGACCATAGAGCATGGCTCCTCTGTTTTCCTGCTTAGGACTGTAGTAAACCAGTTTGGGATCATCCGGCTGATAGTTCTTATCCAGATAGAAAAATCCAGTAATCATTCTTCCAGATCCGCGTTCAAAGCAATACCAGTCATTGCCAATCTGGCGCTGTCCATATGCCATGATTCCTGTTTTGGTGTCGTAATAGACCGTCTTATCCCGGTCAGTTTTGTCCGCGGTCTTCTTCAGGTCATGGAATCCTGTTTTCATCAATCCGGTATTGTAATCAAAGAATCTCCACTGGTTGGGGCCTGTCTCTTTTTCTCCAGTCACCATTACTCCATTGCCATCCAGATAGATTTTTCCGCCAGTAACATCTACCAGTTTATTGACAGCTTTCGTTCCAGATCCTGGCATCAGATAGTATTTTTTTCCATTGATTTCCTGCAGACCATAGAGCATGGCTCCTCTGTTTTCCTGTTTAGGACTGTAGTAAACCAGTTTGGGATCATCCGGCTGATAGTTCTTATCCAGATAGAAAAATCCAGTAATCATTTTTCCAGATCCGCGTTCAAAGCAATACCAGTCATTTCCAATCTGGCGCTGGCCATAAGCCATGATTCCTGTTTTGGTGTCGTAATAGACCGTCTTATTCTGATCTGTTTTATCTTTGATTTTATCCAGATCTTTGAATCCGGTAACCATCAGATGAGTGGTCTTGTCAAAGTATCTCCACTGATTTGGTCCGGTCTCTTTTTCTCCGGTAATGGCCTTACCATCACTGCCTAGATAGATTTTTCCTTTAGTTCCGTCAACTGTGACCTCTGCAATACCATTCGTCAGCATCTTTCCGGAACCATCTTTGAAATAATAAAGGTCCTTACCCACATTAGCCATTCCATATACCATGGCTCCATAAGGGGTCTTTCCACTTTTGCTTGTGTTGTAATAAACCACTTTTGGATCGTCCGGCTGATAACTCTTATCCAGATTCACAATTCCTGTCTTCATCACTCCGGTCTGGTTATCAAAGCAATACCAGTCATTATTAACCTGATGCTGACCATATTGCATCGTTCCGTCTTTTCCATAGTAATAGGACTTATCGTCGGTAACCGCCACAATTTTGTTGACGGCCATAGCTCCTGTTTTCTGATCAAAGAAATAGTTCTTATTATCTAAAGTCAGCTGGCCAAAATGCATGTAACCGTTCTTATCATAGTAAACGGTTTTTTCACCTTGAGGATTGTATTCTTTTTTCAGATGAGTCAGCCCGGTAAACAGAACACCAGTCTGCTTGTCCGCACAGACCCATAATTCCCTGCCGGCTTCTTCTCCGACTTTATTCTGACCATAAATGATTTTTCCATCTAAACCAAAGTTATAAAGCTTTCCATCGACTGTTTTAACACCAATCAGCGCCTGTCCGTTTTCAAAGTAGCTGAGCTTATCGCTGCTCCAGCCATTCAATTGAACTTTCGGAGTTTCAGTGACCACCAGTTCTGTAATGATAGAGGTCTTATCGTCCAGGTTAGATTCTTCGTTTTTCAGAAGAACATTTTCATTTTCTTTAACTTCGTCAGTCTGATCTGAACCCTCCGATTTATTTTCTTCATTTTCATCCTTCAGATTCGTTTCATTCTTATTATTTCCTGAAGGCAGGTCTGTAATCGTTTGGTCTTCAGCAGGACCTGAATTTGTTGAAACCACATCCTGAACTTGAGAACCCTCTGAAGGTAAAGCTGAGAGATCTTGTTCTGCGGTCTGAGCCTTTTCATTATCATTAATGAAAGGGGTACTTGATGTTTCCTGCGTAGTCTGTTCATCACCAGAAACTGCAATAACGGCATCTTCTGCAAAAACTTCAGCAGCAGCTGCTGTGCTGAATCCTGTCGCAGCAATGACAGCGGCAGCAACAATTGATTTTTTCATAAGATGTTTCCTTCCTAAAAAAATTATTACTACGAACAAATTATATTCGTTTCCGAAACTAATTCTATAGGAAAAACATAATTCGTCGTAATTTTTGTTATTTTGAATAAAGTTTTACCATTTTGTGAATATATTCAAGCATTATGAGACAATAAATCAGTCTTGTGTGATTGTTTTTTCCAAAAGATTCCTTAACAAATTGACTTAAAAAAAACGGTTTAACATGGAATTGATGCTAAACCCTATATTTTTTGATCAAAACAAAGCTTCTATTTCCCTTTGTTTCATTAACAGCATACATATTTTGTATTCTTTATGATCCAGATGACGAGGCGCTGGATAGCCTTGATGAAAATTGTATTAAATAGGCATTTGCCGCAATAAAAAAATGGCAATTTTACGCTTATTCATTATTTAAATTATCCAAACTTGAAGGGAAGGAACCGAATTCTCCATCGAGATCGTGATACTGAACCGCTAATGATGAAATATGGTTACAGGAATAGATATGGGTACGGATAAAACAGATCCATTCGATGCTGCTGCAATTCCCGTGTTTCGTCCCTATGACAATATAGTAATGATCATCATTAATATTTCGTTGGTTTTTTTGTTTTGGAGCTGCTGTTCCAATGAAACTGCAGGAGCGTTCCTGCTGTCCAGCCTGTCCACAACTAACCGGATAAACCCATATACAATGCCAATGCACTCTTTCGCCCAAACAATCCAATACTTCCTGATTGCAGATTCGTAAAATCTCTCCTACCTCTCATCCTCTATGTGAATAGTATATAAAAGGCAGGCGGTTTACTCCTGTCGAACATCTTCCTGATATCCTATTTTGACCGAAGAGTAAAACACGAGAACGATAAACTTATGAGTCCATTTAAGTCGTACCATTCCAGAATTAACACTAAATTTAAATCAAGCGAATATCTATTTGGACTTATTGAATATAAATAATCCGAAGAAGAGAAAGAAAATGATATCAGCGCGCCTTATCTAGCTTGAATAAATCCCATGGAGTATCACTCCATTTATTTAATATGGATGTCGACTTATAACATTTCCTCAATAATGCCCATTGAATTTTGACAAGAAAAAAAGTGGCTCTATTTCTAAGCCACTTTAATCACAATATTTAGCCTTTTTTCGGTACAATCCTGTCTCTATTAGTTGCTATCGTCGCTGCGTTTTGATTCTAACTGCTCTGCTTTCTGATAGAAATTTTGAATTGCTTCAAATGTTTCTTCACTGATGATGTGCTCAATACGACAGGCATCTTTTTGAGCAATATCTCGAGGTACTCCTATATTTTCAAGCATTTCAGAAAAAAACAGATGTCGCCGATATGTAGACTGAGCGACTTCCTTCCCGTTTTCGGTAAGGATCAGATATTTTTTGGGATCGATCTGAAGCAAGCCTTCTTCCTGAAGCAGTTTAACCGCGTGAGATACAGAAGGTTTAGAAAATCCAAGATAACTGGCTACATCCACACTTCTGACATGATCAAGCTGTTCAGACAGAACCAGAATAGATTCAAGATAGTCTTCTACCGATTCAGTAAGTGGTAGTTTTTTGTTCATAGTTAAATGATAGTTGACGCTAACTCAAGAGTCAATCCTGTCGATAGTTTCAATAGTTGGCTGTTCATTAGTTCATCTCAATATTTAAAACCTGAAGAATATGCCATTTTAACTAATTTTTAAGCATACTTATACGGATCAACCGATAAACTTTATCCATATAAGCCATTGAAATAAAAGGGACCTGAACCAGGCTAGAAAAAGCTTTAATCAGATTTCTATTTTTTAACAATGTAAGCCCATTGTTGAACTTTCGATTAGCGATTGTATATTTTTCGGATTCTTCTATGTTGGTATCAGCCAACACCTGTTTCTTGATCTTATCAGGATCAACCACCTTATTATTTCGATAACTATCTGAAAGGATCTTCATCGTTAAGTACTGGTCATAGAGGCTGCTGCGGCTGACAGAACCAGTACTCATACGATATTGAAATAACACTTCCGGAACATTCCCAGCTTTTGCACCTGAAAGAACTGCTCGCAATGTGAAATCATAGTCTTCAGCTGTTGGAATATCTCTATATCCATTTAACTTTTCGTAAAGTTCTCTTTTCATCATCCAGCTTGGATGAGCGAGGACCTGACCATATCTCAAAGCTTTTTTAACTTTCTGACTCTTAGTGGGTATCATTGCTGCTGAATACATGATTTTTCCATTATCATCAATGACCTCGGTCTGCGTTCCGCAAAGATCCAGTTCATGGTCTTTCATCCAGCTCAGCTGCTTTTTAAATCTATCACGTAATGAAATATCATCCGCATCCATCCTGGCAAAGATCTCTCCCTTTGCATTAGAAAATCCTTTTCTCAACGTACTATTCACTCCCAGATTTACTTCATTCTGAAAGAATCGAATTCGAGAATCCATTAGCTTCTTCTTATCCATAAAGTTGACTATCTGTGAATTTTTCGGATCATCCAGAATCACTATCAGTTCAAAATCCTTATAACTCTGATTCAAAATCGAATCAATTGACTGCTCAAGTAAATCGATTGATTCTCTGTAGCATGGCAACACGACTGAAATCATCTTTAACACCCCTTCGTTTATTAACCAGATTTTCAGAAAAAAGCTGGAATGTTCCAATTGAACGTTCCAGCCGGATCAAATTTATTAATGATTATTCATTACAGAATTCAATTACATCTCTAAGTCAATAATTCTTTCCCACGGAAGTTTAGGATCTCCGAAATGTCCATAGTTAGTTGTTGTGCGATAAATTGGTTTTCTTAAATCGAGCTCATCAAGAATGTTTCCAACTTCAAAATTGAAATTTTTATTGATGATCTCAAGTAGTTTTGCATCACTGACTTTTCCTGTATTGAAGGAATCAACCATGATAGCTACCGGCTCCTTGCGTCCAATCGCGTAGGCAACTTCTACTTCAACCTTATCTGCCAGACCGGCTGCTACCAGGTTTTTGGCTACCCATCTTGCATAATAAGCGGCTGACCGGTCGACTTTGGTTGGATCTTTTGATGAGAAGCAGCCTCCGCCGATATGTCCCATACCTCCATAAGTATCGCAGACAATTTTTCGTCCAGTCGTACCAGAATCTCCGAAGGATCCCCCAACGACAAACGATCCGCTTGGATTTATAAAATATTTCGTATTTTCATCGAGCATCTCTGCTGGAATAACAGCATCAATCACCTGTTCGCGCACGATCTTCTGAACTTCTTCTAAATCAACATCCTTAGAATGCTGAGTGGATACGACAATTGTATCGATTCTTACCGGCTTATCATCCCTGTACTCAACAGAAACCTGGGTTTTTCCATCTGGTTTAAGAACATCTGGCATGCTTCTTCTGACTTTAGAAAGCTGTCTTGAAAGAAGGTGAGCATAATAAATTGGCGCTGGCATCAGCTCTTTTGTTTCATTGGATGCATAACCGAACATGATTCCCTGGTCACCAGCTGCCACTTCCAGAGTTCCATCCTCATTCTTATTGACGGCATCATGAATTTCTTTGGATTGCTCGTTCACGACCACTGTCACTTTATAGTCTTCCGGATATCCAATTTCTTTGAGAACGTCTTTTGCAATTTTTTCATAATCCAGAACAGCCTTCGTATTTGCTTCCCCATAAACGAGGATAAAATCATCCTTGATTGTGGCTTCTACAGCCATATTCGACAAAGGATCCTGTTCTAATGCTGCATCGAGAATAGAATCTGCGATCAGATCGCAAACTTTATCTGGATGCCCTTCTGTGACTGATTCACTGGTAAAAATATAATCTTTCATATTCCTGCTTCCTTTCCAAATCTATAATGACTCAACTTATTAAAAAACTCAGACACGCCTGAGCATGTCTGAGTTGATCTCTTCTGCTCATTATCGATGTTAGCCGGACCACCGGATGAACGGTTGGCGCAGGATCTGCGAGCTAACTCTCTCCCCTGACTCTTGATAACAGATTCATTAGAATTATAAGTGATTCAATCGGCATTTCAACTGTCCTGAATCAGGTATTTTACAACCTGAAAAAACAGCTCACAATTGATTCGATTTTCTCACTGGTTAAGCGATTGCGAAAATAACCTTATTGTTTTTTCTCTTTCTTATCATCAGATTCCTGAAGATTTTCCTGACTGTCTACCAGATTTCTCCAGGAAAAGGATTCCTTGAGAACTGGATTATCGTCCACGGCAGGATCATCATTTAAAGCGATATTTTTCATCAATTTTTTTAATGTGAGAAAGCGAATCAGCCCAAACAGGAAAATTCCGGCTCCTACGAAGATAAAAATTTTCAGTGAATCATAGCGCAGAATTCCCATGGCCATGACGACAATTCCTAATCCGGCTACCTGAAGCTGAGTAAACAGGGCTTTCTGGTAATTATTCATTCTGGTTACTAACGAAGGACAGTTCCCGGTTGAATTGAGTCTGGAAGGAAAATGACTTCATAGCCATCTGCTGAATCAGCACAGAGAATCATTCCGCTTGAAAGTTCTCCACGCAGTTTGGCAGGTTTCAGATTTGAAACTACCAAAACTGTTTTCCCAGTAATTTCCTCTGGAGTATATTTTTCAGCGATTCCACTGACGATCTGACGAACATCTCCGTTTCCAAGATCTACTTCTTCAATCAGCAGCCGATCCGCTTTAGGATGTCTTTTCGCACTGAGAATCTTTCCAGCTTTCAATTCGATCTTTTCAAAATCACTGAACTCAGCTTCTTTTTTGATTTCAGATTCATTCTTCTTTTCTTTTTTTGATTCTTCTTTTTTTGCCTTTTTCTGCTGCTTCTCTACTTTTTTATTTTCCTTCTTTAAATCTGCAGCCTGTTCACCCATTTCTTCTGCAAATTTTTTCGGATCAATTCTGGCAAATAAAGCGGGAGCTTTAGGTGCTGTATGAATACCTTCTTCAAGAAGCCCAAATGTTTCTGCGGATTCTAAAGAGCGCTGATCGGTGTTCAGCAGATCAAGGATCGTCTTTCCAGTATCTGGCATGAATGGCTCAAGAAGAATTGCACTAATACGGAGACTTTCAAGCAAGTTATAAAGAACTGTCTGCAGGCGGTCTTTCTTTTCTGGATCTCTGGCCAGAATCCAGGGTTCTGTTTCATCGATATATTTATTTGAACGGCGAAGCAGAGTGAAAATTTCATCCAGAGCATCCTTAACGCGGAATTCTTCCATTTTAGCGATGGTATTGTTTACAGCTTCCTTCGCCGTTTCCTTGAGCTGTTCATCTACTTCTTCATTCACATTTGGATTATGGACTTCCCCATCAAAATACTTCTGATTCATGGCAATCGTTCTGGATACCAGATTTCCAAGAATATTCGCCAGATCTGAGTTGATTCTTTCAACGACTAAATCCCACGTAATCGTTCCATCCGATCCAAATGGGATTTCATGCAGACAATAGTATCGAACTGCATCTACCCCAAATTTTTCAACCAGGTCTTCTGCATAAATAACATTCCCTTTGGACTTGGACATCTTTCCTTCGCCCACAAGCAGCCATGGATGTCCAAATACCTGTTTTGGAAGAGGCAGATCCAAAGCCATCAGGAAGATCGGCCAGTAAATTGTATGGAATCGTAAAATATCTTTTCCAATAATATGAGTTCCCGGCCAGAATTTGGTGAACTCTTCACTTTGTTTTTCGGCATAAGGATCATACCCAAGAGAAGTAATATAGTTTGTCAGGGCATCCAACCATACATAAACGACGTGCTTGTCATCAAAGTCTACTGGCACACCCCAGGTAAATGAACTTCTTGAAACGCACAGATCCTGCAGTCCTGGACGCAGGAAGTTATTGAGCATTTCATTCTTACGGCTTTCAGGCTGAATAAATTCTGGATGATCTTCGATATACTGAATCAGCCGATCCGCATATTTTTGCATATTGAAGAAGTATGCTTCCTCTTTTGCTTTCTGTACAGGTCTGCCGCAATCCGGACAGTTTCCATCGACGAGCTGAGATTCGGTCCAGAAAGATTCACATGGAGTACAGTACCATCCCTCATATTCGCCTTTATAAATGTCTCCCTGTTCGTAAAGTTTCTTAAAAATTTTCTGAACGATACGAACATGGTCTTCATCAGTCGTACGAATAAAGTAATCGTATGATGTATTCATTAAATCCCAGTTGCTTTGAATCTGCTGTTTAACACCATCAACAAATTCCTGAGGGCTTACTCCAGCAGCTGCTGCTTTTTCTTCAATTTTGATTCCATGTTCATCGGTCCCAGTCTGAAAAAACACATCGTAGCCCTGCTTTCTTTTAAAGCGGGCAATTGCATCACTGAGAATAATTTCATAGGTATTCCCAATATGGGGACGGCCGGAAGTATAAGCAATAGCCGTCGTCAGAAAATATGGTTCTTTCTTTTCCATAGCTCTTCATCCTTTCCTGTTATCTATAGGCAGCAAGCCGCTGCCAGAATTGGGCAGATCGTTTTCAGGTGATTCTCTGCGCAATGAATTTCTTACTCTGCAAAAAAACAGAATGGTATAGCTAGTGTATCATATTGAACAAAGGGTCTTACAACTCGTCACAAAGTTCATTGTGTCTTATATGAAACAAATCTAATTTTGAAATATTGAGCATTTTGAATGTTCAGGAGAAGAGAATGCAAAATACAACACTTGGATATATTGAACGAAACGGATGCTGGCTGATGCTGCATCGAGTCAAGAAAAATAATGATATTAACCATGATAAATGGATCGGGATCGGCGGCAAATTCGAACCTGGAGAAACCGCATTGGAATGCATGAAAAGAGAATGTCTTGAAGAAACAGGGTTAGTCTGGCATGATCCAGAGCTTCGAGGAATTGTGACTTTTAATTTCCGAAAGCATGAAGAAGATGACCTGTTTTCTGAACAGATGTTTCTTTTTTCCGGCAGTGAGATTTCCGGAGAATTAAAGGAATGTTCAGAAGGTGTTCTTGAATGGATCAGATTGGATGAAGTTAACCAATTGCCCTTATGGGAAGGTGATTTTCTGTTTTTAGATTGCCTTAAAAATAATGCTCCATTCTTTTTTCTGAAACTTGATTACGTCGGTGATCGCTTAATTCACCATGAATTTTCATTTGATCCGTAACCTTTTGAAATTTGCACGGGCTTTTATTCCCGGTTATCCCTGAATACCATCAAAGGCGGAAATCTTCTCTGTGCTCCAGCTTTCCTCTCAGGAAAGTCGGAAACGGAAGATTTCCGCCTTTTG
>Ga0209694_1001509_pt1 | contig 24903 bp, 19 predicted proteins | sample GluameincwithD2O_FD_187499 | JGI IMG/M metagenome (GOLD analysis project Ga0209694, IMG submission 187499) | Mouse cecum microbial communities from Vienna, Austria - Glucosamine amended microcosms incubated with D2O (SPAdes) (version 2) | ecosystem: Host-associated > Mammals > Digestive system >... | reverse complement strand
AACGATTATTTAAGTATACGCGATTTCGATGCGAGGAAAACGCCTTATTACACTTTAGCCAGTGTGTATGATTATTTGTTGCACGATTATTATTCGTATCTGACTACCCGCCATAATTCGCATTTCAACCAGTGGCAGGATATCCGGGATGCCGTTGAGCGTGCAGAGGGAGTGTTGACTGAAAACGTGGAAGGGGCTGTGCGGATTATCAAGTCTGTCGGGCTGTTGAATCTGTTTGTATCGGGTTCGGCAACCATTGATTTCGATTTCGTGACATCGTATGCCCGTTATGCTTTGAATATAGAACAACCGGAAGGGATTATTACGGCATTGGAGAAAAATAAAATCATTCTTTATGCCGGTTATGCCCGGAAGTACCGCATCTTTAAAGGCACGGATGTGGATATACCTGCGGCCATCCGGGACGCGGAAGTTCCTCCCAATGTGGATGTCGTGGGCTATTTGAACGAATATTTCGATTTATATCCCCTCCAGGCCAAAGAATATTTTTATGAGAGAGGCACGGCCCGTTTTTTTGTGTTTAAACTGACCGATGCGCCTTGGCAGGATGTGCAGGAAATAGAGGGTGATGGCGTGATTAATCTGATTTTTAGCGACACCTTGACGGAGGCGGAATTGCAAAAGGTCTCTGCTGCTTGCAGAGAAGCTGTTTTGTTTTGTTACTATAAAAACACGAAGGCTATCCGCGAACTGTTGACGTTGTTATTGAAAATCGAGACGGCGCGGAAAACCTATTTCGATGACAAGGTGGCGGTAAAAGAGTTTGAGGAACAGATATTCCACTACCGGCAGGAACTGAATAGTTGCGTGAAAGACAGCCTGTTTCGGGGAGACCCGGATTTGTTGTGGTATTATCGGGGGGATAGGGTTGTTTTGGAAGGCCACAAGGCATTGAATCGCTTGCTGACCCGGATAGCGACGGAGGTATATTCCCATACGCCTGTTTTTAAAAACGAGTCGGTGAACAAAAGCCGTTTGTCTTCGCAGATGTCTTCGGCGCGGAAAGTGTTTTTAAAAATGCTGGTGAGTCATACCGGGGAGAAAGATTTAGGCATTGAAAAATTTCCGCCGGAAAAAAGTATTTACCGCTCATTGTTACTCCGCACGGGGATGCACTATGAACGGGAAGGAAGGTATTATTTGGACAGGCCGACAGTGGCATTGAACGGGTTGTGGGAGTATTGCGAAGAGTTTGTCGGGCGTTCCAAATTACAACGGCTCAATTTATCCATTTTGGTGAATGAGTTGAAGCGTCGGCCCTGGGGATTGAAACAAGGGTTTATCGATATTTGGCTGCCGTTGTTTGTGTACATCAGCCGGAATCAGTTTGCCTTGTTTGACGAAAATGGTTATATCCCGGACATCAACCACGAAACCCTGGAATTGCTGAGTAAATACCCGGGCTATTTTGAGATAAAAGGAATCGACGTTTCCGGTCCCCGGCAGGAATTGTTTAATGCTTACCGGGCGTTTTTGAACATGGAAGATTCGGACCGGATGGACAGTGCTGCTTTTATTGAGGCCATCCGCCCTTTCCTGACGTTTTACCGGCGGTTGAATAAATATTCGTGTACGACGAACCGGATTTCTAAGAAAGCCCAGAAGTTAAGGGAGGCTATTGCCAAATCGACGGAGCCGGAAAAAACATTTTTCGAGGATATGCCGGAGGCTTTGGGGTATGATTCCGTTCAATTGTGCAGTTGTAGTGAACGGATTGATACTTATCTGGAAGATTTGGAAAAGTCCATCGCCGAGATACGGTTGGGCTATGATAGTTTGATAGACCGGATTGAAAATTTTATGCTCGGAGAGGTGCTGGGTGAAACATTGAAATTCCCGGCTTATAAAATAAAATTCCAGGAACGCTACAAGCATTTGAAAGTACACATGCTCCAGCCGAGACAGAAGACTTTTTACATGCGCCTGATGTTGGATTTGAATGAAAGGAATGCTTGGGTGAACGGTTTTTGCCAGCCGCTATTGGGTGTTTCCTTGGAAGAACTGCACGATGAAGACGAGGCTAAGTTATATACGGTTTTGAAAGAGGCTTTCCACGAATTGGATGAATTGAATGTGTTGAGCCTGGAGGATGTGGATGCCACAAAAGAAGATGTCTTGAATATCGAAATTTCGACGTTTGCCGAAGGAACACAGAAAAAGACATTGAGATTACGGAATAATGCCGTAAATTTGAATATAGAGCAAGAGATTAAGAGTAAATTGCCGGCGGAGGACCGCAATCTCCGCATTGCTTTGCTGGTGAAATTATTGCAGGAGGAGTTAAAAAATGGCTGAGAAAGTAAGACATTTACTGGGCATTTCGGGGGGCAAGGATAGCGCGGCTTTGGCCATCTATCTGCATGACTGTTATCCGTCGCTGGATATTGAGTATTATTTTTGTGACACCGGAAAAGAACTCAAGGAGACATTAGAACTGGTAAAGCGGATAGAGGGGTATTTGGGAAAAGAGATAAAGCGGCTGGGGGCTGTAGAGAATGAGCATTTCGAACCTTTCGATTATTTTTTGAAGTCGGTCGGGAATTATCTTCCCTCGGTGCAGGCACGTTGGTGTACGCAGAAACTGAAACTCGAACCGTTTGAAGATTATGTGAAGGATTCGCCTTGCATCTCTTATGTGGGCATCCGGGGGGATGAGGACCGGGAAGGCTATATTTCGACGAAGCCGAACATCCAGACGATTTTCCCTTTCCGACGGAACATTTGGAGTATTGAAATTCTGACTTCTTTTTTCCAGAATGAGAACATAGAGCAGATTGCCGGGTTGTACGACTTGCATGCTCCCCGGGAAATCGTGGAAAAGGCATTGGAGATTGTCCGAACGCCCAAGACTATGCGCTACACCGTATCCAAAAAGATGAAAGCCTTGCACCAGTTGAGTGTGAGGGTTTTTAACCGGGTGGTCTTTGAATTCCTGAAAGGCACGGACAAACCGGTGGCCCTTTTGGAAGATTTTCCCTTACTGGATAATGAAGACAATCTGGTGCGGGACGATATTTTCGCTTTGTTAGAGAATAGCGGCGTGGGTGTGCCCGAATATTATAAGAAAATACCTTTTACGGTCGACGGGCTGACAGGCGAGTATGCCCGTAGCCGTTCCGGTTGTTATTTTTGTTTTTTCCAGCAGCGCATCGAATGGATTTGGCTGTACGAACAGCATCCTGACCTCTTTAAAAAGGCTGCCGAATATGAAAAAGACGGCTATACCTGGATTCAGGGCGAACGCCTGGAGGATTTGATTCGTCCCGAACGCATCCGGCAAATCAAATTGGATGCTATCCGGCGGAACGAGCAGAGAGCCAACAAACGCTCACCCTATCTGGTGGATTTGTTGGAAGATGCCGAGGGGAATGTTTGTGCGAATTGTTTTATATAATATATATATAATTATGGCTGAAATAGGTTTAAATATTGATGCAGGAAGACTATTGTTTGGTCTTAGTCGGATTGGTTATACGACTTCCTCTGCGATTTGTGATATTATTGATAATTCAATAAGAGCCGGGGCTCGTAATATTAATCTAAGGATTAAAAAAGACAAGGAAAATCTAAGTGATGCAAAGAAAAATAATGTTCGGGAGTATGTAATTGTAGACGATGGATGCGGAATGTCTGAGGAAGGAATCAAGAATGCGTTAACTTTAGGGGCTGCTGACGAAGATTACGAGGCTTTTTCTTTATCTAAATTCGGTTTGGGATTAAAATCTGCTGCCTTTTCCCAATGTGATTTATTGAAAGTAATTTCTTCAGACGGGACAAATGAATTTATAAAGTATCAAGTTTCATTACCTGAAGTTATAGAACGCAAAAATTATTTTGCGACAAAAGTTGAATTGGAGGAAGACGACAAGGAGTTGATTGGAGAGTTTTTACCTGATGGAAAAGGGACTATTATAAAATTGAGTGAAGTAAGAAAAGTTAATCATCCTAGTGTAAAAAAAACATTTCATGAATTGAAGCAAAAAATAGGTATTATTTATTACTATTTTTTAAAAGATGGTCTATCTATTAAAGTTTGTGATGAGAACATGCCGGCTATTGATCCTTTGTTTGTGGAAGAAGCCAATCAGAATGGTAATTTAGATGAAAATTCTTGGAATGGTCAGGAAGTTAGGTGGATTGAAAAGGAAAAAGAATTAGTTTTCGATCCAGATGAAGGTATCAAATGTAAAATTGAAATTACTCAATTACCTTATCCTCCTATTTATAAGCTCCTTAATCCGGGTGAATCTAAAGATGCAGAAATTCGCGAACGATATATGATAGGTGCTAGAAATTATGGTTTTTATGTGTATCGAAATAAACGTTTAATAGCTTGGGCTGATTCTTTAGACGGGATTATTCCTCTAGACCAGGATTACTATGCGTTTCGGGGGCGGATTTTTATTGATGATAGTGCTGATGATTATTTCAATATCGATGTAAAAAAATCAACTTTGGCATTATCGGATGATGCTTTTAGAATAATAAGTGATTTTGCCCAGGAAGGGAAGAACAAGAGCCGTACAGCTTGGAAGAATGCTGGACGGAAAGTAAAGGAACTTGCAAATAAAGAGCCTAATGAAGTGGCGAATAATATAGTTGCTGAGTTTGAGCAAATGGAAACTTTACCTGGAGATGAAGATATACAGGAAAGTGTACGGCAGGAAAGGGATAAGGCTTTGAGTGAGGAAATGAAAGAAAAAGCCCGTCAAATGACTATCCAGCATTTGCAAGATAATGGTAAAGAAGATGTTGATCCGGCAAATCTGTCAAAGGAAGATATTTTAAATGCTATAAAAGGAAGCAAAAACCCGAGTATAAATAAGATATTCAGAGTTCCTTCTGTATTAGATAATTTATTGTGGGAGCCTTATTATGATACGGATTTGGGAAATTGTGTCCGTGTCAATAAATTTCATCGTTTTGGAAGATATATTTTTGAAGAAAATGTTAATAATAAGGATCTTCAAATTATTTTTGAATTAATGTTGTTACAATTTGCAGAAGCAGAAATTCACGCTCGTAAAAATGCTCCTCCCAAATATAAGTATGAAGATATAGAACTTTTAATTACGGAGTACAGAAGAATTGTTTCGGAATTTTTAGCAAATATGTGTCGGCGTTTAGATGGGCAATTACCTCCATTTAAAAATGATAGTGATATATGATTGAAACTCATATTTCTAATATTTTTGTTGGAAAAGATAGAGCTTATATTTATATCTGGTACTCTATTGGGTATAAGGTGATATATGTCGGTATGACGAATAGCCGGTTGGGAACTTTAGGCCGTGCTTTTCAGCATTTATGTAGTGATGGGACTTTGAGGACGAATTTTGAACGAGAGCTGGGATTTGGTATTGATGATACAGATGACTTTAGACTCTTTTCTTTTTTGTTGCCTCAGGAGAAAATTTTTACTTCTGTTGAACGTTCTTATAGAGAAGCTGTTGAATATTTGATTCAGAAACAATTAATAGAACGTCAAAGTATTACTAATATTTATTACAAAATTATTTCTTGGGTCAGAGACAGTCCTCGTTCATCTAATTCCTATGTTAGAAGTATTGCAACCGAAATTGTTGAAACATTTATTGAAAGGTTAGAAAAAATTGCAGAGAATAACCAAACGTAGCTATAAAATACTTTGGTATAGATATTTTACATAGGAATTGTTTGTATTCCAAAGAGGTGTATTTCTTGAAATAAACAGAGTTGAAAGAAGAATATGTAATATTTTAGTATGGGACAGTTTAAGGATATAACAATCAAAAATGTTATAGAAGAGCTAAATCAAAGTTACTTTTTGCCTGATATCCAACGGGAATATGTATGGCTCAATAAGGCTAATGAAAAGAAGATTGAGCAATTGTTTGATTCTATTTTAAGGAATTATCCTATTGGTTCGTTTTTGTTTTGGAAATTAAAGAAAACGGACATTGAAACCAACCGTGATGCTAGAGAAATCTCAGACAAGTTGAATTTTCAACTTTATAAGTTCATTGAGAAGTACGATGTAAGAGATATACATAACGAGAAGATAGATATTGAGCAGGTTAATTCTAATGATTTGACCATAGTTCTTGATGGACAGCAACGACTGACTTCGTTGTATATCGGGCTTAAGGGGTCGAGGACGTTGAAAAAGCCTAAAGCATGGTGGGATAACCCTACTGCATTTGAAGAAAAACGTCTTTACATAAATCTTCGGTATCAGCCAACGGAAGAAAATCCTGATGATAATTATCAGTTTGAATTTTTGAATCTGTCGAATATACCACCTATTGACGAAAGCAATTTTTGGTTTAAAGTAGGAGATATCCTTTGCATAGAAAGTCTGTTTGGGTATGCAAGGGAAAAAAATCTTTTAGATAAGGAAATGGCCATTTTGGAAAAACTTAAAAATGCTTTCTGTACCTGGAATTTGATTTCTTATTTTGAAGAAACTGAAAAGAACTTGGATAAGGTATTGAAAATATTTATTCGCGTGAATAGCGGAGGAACACAATTGTCTTATTCAGATTTGTTGATGTCCATATTGACGGCTAATTTTTCTTCAGATATTAGAGATTTGATGAATAAATTAGTGGACAGTCTGGCAGAAAAAGGCTTTGCTGCAATGGGGCGTGATCAGGTATTGAAAACATGTTTGCTTCTTACGGAGTGTAATCATATATTTCAACTTAAAAATTTTAGCAAGGGAAACATTCATAAGATTGAGGAAAATTGGTCAAAAATTACTGATAGCATTTATGATGCTATACATTTGGCGCAGGATTTCGGATATGCGAATCAACTATCGTCAGGCTATATTATTTCCGTATTAGCTTTTTATATGTTCAGAAAAAGTATTCGATATACACAGGTCTGTCCTGAGGATAGAGAGGAAATGTGGAAGTTTGTGCGTAATGCTCAAATAACAAGTTTCTTCACAACCTCCTTGGATACGAAGTTGAGTTATGTTTCAAATGTATTGAAGGGGGCAAGTACTTTTAAAGAGTTTAATGAAAAGATGTATGATAACAGATATTTAAGGATTACATCTGATGATATAGAGCAAATGATGGCATTGGAGTATGGGAATCCTGCTATTTTGCCACTCCTTCAATTATTATATCCTAATCTGGATTATAAAAATTCAGTTTTTCATATTGACCATATTTATCCCAAATCCAAGTTTATAGCTAAAAATGAAAAGCTGCCGGAAATTTTCAGAGAAAGAAAGAATTGTTTATTTAACCTGCAATTATTAGAGGGAAGGGAAAATAATGCCAAAAGAAGTAAAGACCCTGAGATATGGTTAGAAGAAGGGTATAATGCTGAAGAAATTAGAGAATATAAATGTAAAAATTATATTCCTGAAAATCTTAAGTTGGATTGGGAAAATATATCACAATTTGAAGAAGCGAGAAGTAAAATGATTGCTAATCGGCTGAGAGAGGTGTTTAATTAGCCTTTTCGTAGATTGATTAATACATAGAACGCCGGGCTTTTGGGTCAGGAGGTGGAATTGAACTCACCTTACAAAAATAAAAAATCAACATTTACTATAACACTTTAGTTAAGAAAAATAAAACTCTCCATGCTCCCGGACCTCGCAAAACGATAGCTCTCCTTGATTTCTGTGGGGGAAAAAGCGGAATAGCATTTAAAAATATTAATTTTGTATCATTTCATTAATCTGGTTTAAACTGCGGACATCCGCACGGCAGCCGGCGGATGGCCGGCGGCATTTCCGTCGTCGGGCGTTTTGGCGGAGGTGGTTGCGGGCTTGAGTTCACCGGCACGGAATATCCGGAATACATCAGGGGTCTTGTCCGGCAGGCAATAAAACAAAGATAGCGGAAGAGTCGGGCTGCATAACATAAAGGTGCCGGAACCGGCACCTTTTTTCGTGGGGAAGGCTAAGGTTGGGCTTGCACCGGGGCGGATATGGTGCGGATGTGGTGCGGTATTCCTGCGGCGGTGACCGGAGGAGTACCGCACGTATACCGCAGCAATACCGCAGGAGTACCGGAGGAACACCGCACCTGTAGGGGCCAATCCCCGGCGGAACCCTGCCTCCGGCGGGCCTGTTCCGGGGGGAGAGGCCGGAACCTGAAAAAGGACGAACGACATTCAAGATATAACCAAAGCCAGGGAGGAAGTATGATTTTGAAAGCATTTGACAACTATGTGACCGGCCTCATGTATGCCGATATATTTTTCCCGTCCGGGCGGGGAAGCACAGCCTGCGTGTTTAACACATTCAGGAGTAGGAAACAATACATCGGCGCGTGGTTGCAGCTTTCGCGGCTGATGGCGGTGGAATTGGGCAAAATCAGCCTCGGTGCGCAGGAACGGCAGAGCGTTTTTTTCCGGCTCCAGCAGGTGGGCAAACTCTTTATCTGCGAGGGGCAGGAGGTCGTGTCGCACAGCCACCTGCTGGTGCATCGCGGAGGCATGCCCGTGCATGTCGCCACCCTCGACGGGCACGAGCAAATGCTCCTCCGCTCTTTTCTCCGCATACAATACACGGCGTGGCTGGAATTGTGCGAGCTTTGCAACTCCGTGCTCTCCTTCTACCAGGGAAATTATGTGTGGCAGGGGAATGTGCTGGAACTGCTTGAGCTGGGCGATGCACTGTGGGTGACGGGGCGGGTGTCCCCGCAAGACGGCGAAAAAAGCAAACGGCAATACCTGCGGCGGTTGCTTGCGCTGTTCCGTTTTCCGGTGCCCGACCAGCCTTGCCGCCGGCTGGGGGAACTGACCGGAAGGGTGCGGCCCGACACCTTTGTGACCTGGCTGCACCAAAAATACCGGGATTACTGGCACAAACGCGAACGCTGAAACTGTCCGGTTTTGCCTTTTTCCCCCTGTTTCTTTCCTCCGTTATGTTAACTTCCTGTCGGATGTGGCTGTGCATCCGGCTGTGGACCAGTGTCTTGTGAAAAATTTTGTTTTTTCCCCGTCATCCGGACAGGAGTATGGGGCGGAGCCTGCCGCGTTGCCCTACCTTAGCCTCCATGAAAATCATCCCGGGAGATTCAGTGACTCATTAAAAACAAAATGTTATGAAATTACTCTCAAACTTAATCGGTGAAATCGGGGCGGTGGTGAACACCCTCTCGGTTTCGTCCAAAGAAAAAAAACAGATTGAGGCCGATTTGATAGCGGCCATAGCCCGCCAGGAAGAAGAACTCCGCCGCAGCCAGGCCGCCATCATCGGGGCCGAGGCACAGGGCAACTGGTTGCAGCGTTCGTGGCGTCCCCTCATCATGCTGGTCTTTGCCGCCATCGTACTCGTGGGCACTTTTTTCAACCTGCCCATCCTCGACGACACCTCCCGTTTCTGGGACCTGTTGGAAATCGGTATCGGCGGGTATGTCATTGGCCGGAGTGCCGAGAAGGTGGCCGACCGCCTGAAAGGAGGCCGCAAATGAAAATCGTGGAACATTGGCTGGAGGGTCCGGATACGGAACGCCTCCGGTGTACGAAAAACAGCCGCCGGATGGAGGTCGCCGATACGATTGTGCTTCATGCGACGGAGGGGGCGAATGCTATGTCGTCGGCCTGTTATCTGGCGCGCCGCGACACCTCCGTGTCGGCCCATCTGGTGGTGGGACGCCGGGGACACGTGATACAGTTGCTCCCCTTCAACGTCGAGGCATGGCATGCCGGGGAGAGCGAACATGCCGGGCGGAAGGGGCTGAATGCCTGTTCCGTAGGCATCGAAATTGACAATGCCGGACGGCTCCACCGCCGGGGCGACCGCTTTTTCTCGTGGTTCAACCGCGAGTATATGCCCGATGAGGTGTTTACCACCGTCGAAAACGGACGTGCCGCCTACTACCACCGTTTTACGCGCGAACAGACGGACCGGGTGGCGGAAATCTGCCGCCTGCTCAAGGCGCGCTACCTCATGCACTGGTTGGTGCGCCATTCCGACATCACCCGCCGCAAGTCGGACCCCGGACCCGCTTTCCCCTTTGAGGAAGTGAGGCGGCAGGCGGGGTTCTGACGGAGATAAAAGATTGTGTAACCATTCAAAATCTACGATTATGGTACGTGTTAAAAACAACCTCTTCACCCGTTTGCAGGGCAAAGTGGACGATGTGGTTTTCTTTACCCGCTGGGGACGGCTGTATGCCCGCAAAGCCGCCGTCAAAACCGCCAGGCCGCAGACCCCTTTGCAGCAGTTACAGCGCAACCGGATGAGCGACGCGGTGACGTTCTACGGGATTATCCGCACCACGTTTCTGGCGGCAGGCTGGCGCGAAGCGGCGAGAGAGAAGCCGTACAGTTGCATGAATCTGTTCATTCAGAGGAATATCGGGGGATTTGACGGCAACGGGCAGGTCACCGATTACTCCCGCCTGCATTTCACGGCCGGGCCGTTGCCCGTGTGCGACGCTCCGGAAGCGGTTTACGATGCCGGGGAGGGGGTGGTGTGGCTGAGCTGGCAGAACCGCACGCCCCTGGGCCGGGCGAGGCTGGACGACCGCCTGGTGGCGGTCGTGGTGAACGGCGGCGGGGAATTTGCGGTCTTTGCGCCTCCGCAATTGCAGTGCCTGCGCGGGGAAGGTATCGCCGTAGTGCCCCTGGCCGCCCCGGAAAATCCGCCCCGCTGGGTGTATGTGGCCTTCGTCGATGAGGCCGGGAAAATATTTTCGGACGACGTGGCGTGTCCGCTCAACTGATAAAACTCAACCGGGGAGTATAGCCCGTTCAACCGTTGTCTGACAAGTGCAGGCGACCTGCGAAGATTTCCGTAGTGGAATCACCGGAACCGGATAAATAACATTTAAAACCGATGAATTATGGCAATTTTCAGATCTTTTTTGTTGGGTGACGTGAAAAAATCAGTAGCCAACCTGACGATGTACATTGCAAAAGGCGTGAGTATTGTAAGGAGCAAACCCCTCAACGTTCACAACCCCCGCACGGAAAAACAGCAGGTGCAGAGGGCCAGGATGAAAACCCTTGTCCGCCTGGTGAGCGGTTTCGGACCGGCCCTCTCCGTGGGCTATCCGCCGGCAACGGGGTTGGTGAGCCCGAACAACCGTTTTGTGCAGGACAATATGGCTGCCGTCACCGTGGACGATGATTTCAAGGTTAGCGTGGATTATTCCAAAATTGTATGCACCGCAGCCCGGCGGCTGAAAACGCCGAAAGTGGCGGTCACTTACGACACGGAGGGGAAACGCTTTGTGTTTACCCAGGGCGTGCAGGAGCAGACGCCTACCTGTCACCCGGCAGACGTGGCCTGGGTTGTGGTGTATGAAAAGGTGCAGCAGGAGGCCGAAGTCTACGAACTCCGCACCCGCAGGGAAGGCGGGGAGTTGGCGAAAGAACTGCCGGAGGACTGGGGTATCGGTAACTGCGAGTTTTACGCCTTTGCCCGCAACGCCGACGGCACAAGGGTTTCGCGCACCGTCTATCTGTCGTTGTCCACCCTTTAATCCCCACCCGCTATGAACCGTATGATGCATTTTTGTATGGGCTGGCTGTCCACGCTTGGCATTTCCAACCTGCTGGACGGCGTGGGCATGGAATTTTGGTGGGACCACCTGCTCAGCCTCCTCGGTGGCATTTGCAGCACCCTCCTCATCGCCTGGCTCCGTTGGCACTGGGAACGCCCCCGCCGCGACCGCGACCGGCAGTGAGCCTCACCGGACCCGATTGTCTGACCCTCCCCGGCTGTCACAGGCCGGGGAAAATTTTGACACATGGGGACGGGGCATTTGTGTCATGACGCAAAAGCCCCGTCCCCTTGAGTCATTCCGGCGGGCGGTTCAGAAACTCCCCTAATTTCCGGTAGACGGCCACAAACTCACCGAACGACATTTCCGGGGAATGGATTTCATTCACGTCAATGCTGTACTCCGTCTCCGTTTCCCCGCTTTCTTCCTGACAAATGCGCTTGCTTATCCACGGGACGGAGCGGAACGCGGGCTGACGGCTGTCCTCCCTGATGGAAAAGGCGATGCCGGACGGGGAGGTTTCGGGGTGGTCAGCCATGTCCCAACGGACTTCCTGCCCGCCGTTCTCGCCATATACCCGCAGAAAAGCGGAGATGGCATCGGCTATGCGTTGCAACTGTCCGGCAGACATCCAGTCAAAATCCGCGTCGATATTGTCAAGGCTGTAACTGACGAAAAACTCGTCCCGGTCGGCATACAAACCGACGTGCTTGCTGATGCTGACGCCGTGTTCCTCATACTTTTTTATCTGGCACCGGAAAGGGGCCTTTTCCCGTTCGATAAACCGTCCCATCACCCGGTGGAGTTCTTCTATCTGGGGATACAATATCCCGTAAATTTCTCCCTCGCCGATGGTCAGGCAGTATCTTGTGCCTTCGGACTCCGCCTGTCCCTCCTCTTCCTTGTGCTTCCGCTCCGTTTCCTGCTCATAGTCAGACAGCCGCTTTAACTCCTTTTCCTGCGTGCGGAAAAAAGTCTGCATCCTTTGGGTAAGCTCATTACACTCCGAGAGCTGGCAGGCCGAAGCGGTAAAACCGTTCAGGGTGTCAATCAGTTGGCGGGCTTCCTCCTTGCCCGGTTTGGCATAGGCAAGATACCACGCGCAGGCCTTTTGCAGGATTCCGCAGTTGGCAAGCCACGGACGCTCGAAAGAGACGAAAAGGCGGCTTAAACGATGGAAATTGTCGCGAAGCGTCTCCAGTGGTTTCGGGGCAGTCATGTCGGCGGCATACTTCCTCAGGCTCTTTTCCAGTTGGCGGAAAAAGGCGGATTCCGAAGGTATGAGGGTAAACTCCCGTTCTTTCTTTTGCCCGTCCTGTGCCCCCGTTGTTGAAAGGGGACGTTTTTCAGTGCCTTCCATTACCTGCCTCCTTCCTGATGAATGGTTTGTGATTCGGCAGAGGGCGGGGGGAGCAGGCATTCGATTTCCTGTATCATGCGCCGCTGGTACCTGAGAAAAAGGGAGGCTAAGCCCCGGTAGCGGCTGAGCTTAAACTGGAAATCGGCCCAGTTGCTCCATGCTTCGATGACTTGCTGCCGCTCCTTCCGGGGGATATAATCTTCTGTAAGGTATGAAAAACAGGCTTTTTGGAGGACGGGCATCCCTTCCACCCACGACTGCTCCAGAAAAGTCAGCATGTCGGCAAACCGTTCGGCGCGGCGTTTGAAACTGATTAACCACGCATCGTCGGACAATTGGGCCGTAGCATTGGGGTTCAGTAATAACTGGTGGTGAAAGTAATGTTTCCTTACCTCGGCATTTCTACAGCCTGAGGGGTGGTTGGTTTCTTGCGGGGCGTTGAAAACAACGGCATTTGTGTTCTCTTGTTGGTTCATGTTTAGTCAATTAAATGGGTTAATCACTTTGATTCAGTTGTAAGCATGACATAAACACGAAAAGGCGTGAAATATTTCATCTATTTCGTAACCTCAAGGCATCGCCAAACGCCTACCACCTACGAATAGAATCCATAGTCCACGCCCATAGAGCATGAAACTATTTTGTCTATTGTCTCGGTGTAAAATTTTGGCGAATTTTGAGGTGAGACAGTAAAACAAAAAGTTTTCACTTATATACCTTTCCGTGTCCTAACCCTTAAGGAACACTCTTTTCTTTCTTCGCGAAGATATTAAAAATTTTCATGACTACATAGAATTGATTTTGTCTAAAACGTTAATTAATCGATAGCAAATGTATTGCATTGTAAATACAATGCAAAATATTATTAGAAAAATCTTTTATTTACAAACTAATAAAGAGGTTATGAAAAAGAATCTTACAAGTATTGATTTATTTATAATTGACGCCGTAAAGAAGAGACGGGAAGCCTTAAATATTACTCCTAATAAATTGTCTGTAATGATAGGTTTAAACCGAAATTTTATATATAGAATTGAAACGTTAGAGTATAAGGAAAAGTATACGCCACACCATTTAAATGAGATTGCAAAAGTATTGAATTGTAAAATTGCAGATTTTTTTCCAATGCCTTACCTTGAACAAGATTGCATCGAAGAATACCACGAAATCCGCGAACGGCGACGACAGGAATTGAATAAGTGATGCTCCGTCCCAGTGTGTTATTCAAAAGTCAACATCAACAATGATTATATTGGTAAAATCAAAGAAAGCATTTAATAAACTAAAGTTATATGCAACACGCCCACAAATACCAACACTTTACTCTTGATAAAAATGCCAATATCATTAACATTCGTGATACCGACACCACAGGTAAACAACAATATTTTTGCCCCTATTGTCGCACAGAGATGATAACCAAACGCGGCAATATTCGTCAGTGGCATTTTGCTCACAAAACTGACAAATGTTCTTATGATAACTATTTGCATTCCATTGCCGAAAAAATGATAATGGATTGGTTCAATAGGCAGGAAATCATAACATTGGTAATGAAAACCCAAGAAAAGTGCAATAAATATGGAAACTGCATTTTTTATTCTAAAGAACATTGCCAAAGAGAAACCACCAGTCAATATAATTTGAAAAAATACTATTCAAAATGTATACAAGAACAAAGATATGGAGGTTTTGTTGCTGACCTATTTTGTGAAAGGAATGGCAAATCAACGGAACCATTATTTATTGAAATTTTCGTAACACATGAATGTAATCAAAAGAAGAAAGATTCAGACATTCGGATTATTGAGTTTTTTATTCAATCAGAAGAAGATATTTTGAATATCATAAATTCATCCAGAATAACGGAAGGGTGCATGGTCCGATTATATAATTTCAAGCGCAAAAATACTTTAGGAGATAAATTTGCCCAATCTTTCCAAAAGTATGTGTTATATCCAACAATGAAAAGCTATGTTGACAGAGATAGATACACATGCAAAAATTACAATCAACATCGTAAGGGCATATATGAAATAAGTATGCCATACGACGAATGCATTCCAAGTTTCATAAATAGCGGTGGATTTTATGCAGTAGGGAAAGTAAAGTCCTATCTTGATGGCTATTTAAAAAAAGATTGCCAATTATGTAAATGGCAAACTACAGATTTTTCAGGCGATAGTTTTTGTAAGCTATATAAAAAATGCGGAAATCCTAAATATTGTAAGGATAATGATGCCATACAATGTTCTATGTTTCGTGAAAATGAAGAGTTCATAAATAATGCAATCGCAGATTTTAACAACTATATTAAAAATGATTTTATAGAAATATGGCCATAATTAATGCCAGACTAATAACAAGCCCAATGATGAATGATTATGCTATAGGCACATAAATTCCCGTTCCCCCCCTCACATCCTCCGGCTCCTTTTCTTTTTCTTTCTCTTGCGCCTTTGTTCTTCCATCCACAGTGGCTCCGCATAGTCGGGTGCAGGATTTGCCGAGAGCTTCAACAAACCACCCAAACCTCCCGTTTCATGCTCCTGCCGTATTTTAATACTTTCCGGTTGCTGAATGCTACTATGTACTTGCCGATAATTCCAATCTTTATTTTCATAGGTCGGGTTTTGTCTTTCTGTGCTTTGATTCCCTGCGAATCTTTCCTGAAACACATTGGCTGAAAACTCTTTCCCCAGTCTTGAACCATTCAGTACCGTCCGCCTCCCGTGGTCAATGAACGTCACTCCGTAAATCCTCCCGCTCTCGTTCCGCCGGAAAACCACGCCGATGCTTTTTGCCTTTAACTGTTCTGTAAAATCTTCCCTGTTCTTAGCTTGCGGTACGACCTGTTTTAACACAAGGTATAACCTCTCCCGAATCCGTTCCTTCCGGATAAGCTGTGCCGATTCTTGGAATCTCTCCTCCAAAGCCTCGCATCCTACCGATTTTCCGAACAGGGAAGATTTCAAAGGCGTTCCTATCCGTTTCCCGTTGTCATCCGTAGCCACATAGAGTAATCCGTGATACGGTCTGCCGTAAACAGCTCCCTTCACTTCCTTCACCGTCACATTAAACAACTCCAGCAGGGTGCGGAACTCCCCGAAAGACTGGAAACGGTAATTATTAAACAGGTATTTTACAATGTTACCAATCTGGTGTTTTACGTCTCCCCGTGGATAATCCAGTTTCTTCAATTCGGGCGTGGCCGTCCGTTCTTCCCTTCCTGTCACATGCAATCCGTATTCCTGTTCCAGTTTCCGGCATACCTCCATGGAACGCCTGTTCTCAAAGTCGCTCTTTATCTTCTTTCCGCTTTCGTCCACCCGGACACTTACAATGTGTAGGTGCTGGCGGTCTATATCGGCATGCTTGAAGACAATGTACGGCTGGTTGCCATATCCCATTTCCTGCATATATCTTTGTGCCATTTCCGACAATTCCCGGTCCGTTACCCTGTCTTTCGGGTCGGGATTGAGGGAAATGTGAATGACTGGTTTCTCCGTCCGCCTGTTGGCAAAGAGATAAGGGGCAAAGGAACGCATACATAGTCCCAGGTCAAACCGATTGTCGGGAGATTCAAGCATGTTGTTTTGCAGGAGAATTTCCGCCTTTCCGTCCTCCGCCTTCAACCCGTTGTATCTTAAAACTCCGTAGATGGATTTACCGCCCGTAATCTTCGCAATCATATTGGAGGAGTTGTCGGATTTGTTGTTTCAGTTCATGATTGGCTTTCACCAATTCAATGATTGCCTTTTCAAGGGGATACAGCAGGCGGAGTGCTTTTTTACGCTCAAAATGTTGAAACAGGTATTCCATGACCTGATTGTAGTTGTTTCCTATTGCCTTGACTTGTGCAGGGATGGAACTGAGCTTGACGATATAGTCATGGAGAGTCTTATTGTATTGGATTATCTTCATAGGAGTATTGAGCACTTTATCTACGAGAAACTCCGAGCGGGATTTCTTTCCGGAGCGTTCAAAAAGGGTGAGGAACCGGATGTTTTCTTCTGCGGTAAAGCGGACGGCCACACGGTGGATTTTCTTGTCTGCCTTGCGAGGGCGTCCGGCTTTTCTTTTCCCGGATGGGGAGGTTTGTGGCGTAGTGGTGTGTTTTAGATGTGTCATGGTTTTAATTGTTGTTTTAGTCTTCATTCTGTTTCTAATTCCTGTTTTATTGTCATATCTATCCTAATTTCATGTGGGGTACGACTTGGGAGTACCCTTCCCCCGAACAAGGTGTGAGGGCGAGTTTCGGGTTACCCGAAAGATTTTGAGGCACTCAAAATACAACTCGCTATTAGCTGACGCTAATAAAATCCGCCACAGGACGGATTACCAATGAACTGATAAGCGAAAGGAGGAAAACTCCTCACACGATATCATCGTTCGGAGACAAAATTAGAGGACTTATTGCTGTGGGATTTGCTTTCCGGGTGTGCCAACCACGCCCAACCTGTGCCAAATGCTGCCAGTTGTCCGGGAAATGATACAAGTCGTTTATTTACCTACTGATTTAAATAACGACAGAAATATGAAACGACAAAAACAGCAAATTATATCATTACAAATTCACCGAACTAATCATCTGTTGCAATGCAACACCGATGTTTTGTGTACCCAATATAGTGAAAACGTAGTGTCGTATAGATTTACTATCGTATTGTCGTACTGACGTATTGTTTTATTGAATAATCCAACTAACCATACAATTATATGGCTATATATTGAGAAAAGAAAGTAAGAAATACTTTCAAGGTGCGAAGGTGAAAATTGTTGTAAAAGCCGGAAATAACTCATCAGAGTTATTCTGACTTTTTCAAGGATTTCGTGGGAGAACGGGAAGTTACGGAGCCTCTCCACCCGGCTCAGGCTAACTTCTCGGACAGGGAAACTCCACAATACATTGGTTACAAAAAAAAATTTACTCTCAGTCAAAATTAAAATATAAGAGTTTTATATCGGACGATTGGCACGCAAAACAACATCAATCTATAGATAAAGAGCTGACTATTTGCTGTATAGCGGAATCATTAAAACAAATATTTATTTCTTCAGTTGTCAAACCTATATTATCTAAAATACAACAAGTCAATAAAACAATACATTTCTGTGTCAAGTTGTATAAATCCTCTCCAATAACAGCTTTCTCCATTTTTTCATCACTATCAGGAAGCAGATGCGAATATTTATGTCGGGATTGTGTTAACTCTTCAACATCAATACCACAATCTTGTAACAGATAAATATCTTTGAAATGTTCCAATAATTTTGTTATCTGACATTTATATTGTTTTATGTCTTTGCCATCCTTTTTATTGACAAAACGTTTATAATAACCATCCAATGCCTGTGCTATTATTAAAAAATCAGGGGCATCAAAAAAACGTTTGTACTGTAACGACCGAATCAAATAGTTGACGATAGGAGATAACTGTTCAAAATTTAAATGCCAAGCCAATAACATCGAAGGCAATTTTGCTTTCAATTTATCATATTTAATCAAAGGAATCTCATAAGGCTCCACGGAAGACTCAATTTCATATAGAAGAAACGACCATCTTCGGGGTTCTTTTCGAGTTCTAAGTTCTATTTTAATTGGTGATTGATTACTAAAAAGCGCAAGGGATAGAAACTGAGAATATTCAAAGACAAGTTGCATAAACCTCCGTGTCGGAATTGGCTTGTCAGTTGTAATTCGCAAATAAGTATTTTGCACAATGGTTGTATCGTAACGACCGGAAATATATTCCGAATGAGGCAACAGGGCTATTTTGACGCCTTCTTCAATCTCTGTTTCTAAAAACGGTTGACCTCTATCTAAATCTACCTCGCACGATAAAAAATTGCCATTACGATTTTCAAGCCGATTATCTTGAAATGCCCAATTTTTTAAAAATGGAAATTTCACTATGCAAATATCAAATACCGGTTCATCTATAGATTCAACATGACGTCCTAATATAACATAATCAATAATGTATTCCTCTTTTGAAATATCGAAAGCTTGGTCTTTTTGCTCTGGGATACTCATATTGGCATTGAAAAGCGTAAATTCATATCCATTAGCATCTTTACCCCATATTATATCATAATGATGGTACATATTCGAAATAAGTCCTTGTTTGGGTTCGTGGTACACTTCCAATTTCAAGGGTTTATTTTCGTTATAATACAATGTGCCCATACACTCTTGATGATTATAGGAGTGATAACCAGAAAACTGCCATGTAAATTCGTCCCTTTCAGGTATTTTCCATTTGCCATGAAAAACATTTGGTATGTATTGCTTGCTATTCATTTCTCCAATGCAGAAAATTAGTTCAGATTTTGTAAAAATAAATAAAATTTATTTTTTCAAAAAACAATGTGTAAATTTGTATATAATTACAATAATTTCATATATGAAAGCTCAATTACAATCCCAACAGATTCCATATCCCCGGTTTATTCAAAATAAGCCGTGCGGTATTGATAAATTTGATGGGGGCTCGCAAGAAAGGCTAGCAAAAACCATTGCTCGCCATTTTTGTCAGAATGATTCCTCGAATGAAGAATGTACATTACCTCGAATTATCGGTATCGAAGGCATCTGGGGATCTGGAAAATCCAACGTCGTTAAGATGTTGGAAAAAGAATTGTCCGATGACTATTATTTCTTTGAATATGACGCATGGGGACATCAAGAAGATTTGCAACGTCGCTCAATATTGGAATTACTGACAAGCAAACTTATAGATGCTGGTATCTTATCAGGAAATACGACTATAAAAGTCAAAGGAGGAGGTGAGAAAACTGTATCATGGACTGAAAAGTTGAAATATTTATTAGCTCGTAAAACTGAGACTGTAACCGAAAAATATCCTCTTATCAGTAATGGTATGGTTGCGGCATTTTTGGTCGCAGTCCTGACACCGATATTTACATTTATTGCATATGCGGTAAAACCTACACCGGCAACGTGGTGTTTTTCTTTATTGTCTATTGGCATAGCTTCACTACCAGTTCTTGTTGCATTATTTATTTGGTGGATGAAGTATCGTAAAAACCCTAAGAAATATGGATGGAGTTATTTATTAGCTATTTATCAAGATAAGATAGAAAACGATGTTTGTTATGAAACGTTGAGCGAAGATGAACCGACTGTTTGTGAATTCAAAGTATGGATGAAAGATATTTCTGATTTTATCGAAGGGAAACGTAAATTAGTCCTTGTTTTTGACAATATGGATCGTCTTCCTGCTGAAAAAGTGAAGGAACTATGGTCTTCTATCCATACTTTTTTTGCTGATAGCGGTTTTGAAAATGTTTGGGTGGTTATCCCTTTTGATGAAACTCATTTGGCTTGTGCATTTGGAAATGAATCCGAAGAACAAACCAAACAACTAACCAAGTTTTTTATTAATAAAACTTTCCCTATAGTTTATCGTGTTGCCCCACCTGTAATTACAGACTATCGGAACATTGTTGATAAATTTCTTGTTGAAGCATTTGGGGAGGGAAACAAGGATGATAAAGAAACTATCAACCGAATATTCAGATTAACAAATCCTAAGGCCAATGTCCGTGAAATCATTTCTTTTATAAATGAAATGGTCGCGCTCAAACAAGAATGGGATGATACTATTTCCATGATAAATATTGCTTTATTTTGCTTAAAAAAAGCAGAGGTTCTTGATAATCCAGAAGAACAAATATTGTCTGGCGACTATTTGAATGGCATTCAAACGATAATAAACAACGATCTGCAAACTCAACGTGAAATTGCTGCTTTAGTATATGGTGTTGATGTTGAACATGCCCGACAAATTCCGTTGAAAAAATATATTGAAGGCTGTATAAACGATGAAGGAAATCATGATATAAACCAATATGCGGAATCTAACAGGCAATTTGATACAGTATTGGATGAAGTTGTAAAGAGCATGGACAACTCACTTGTCGATAAGGTTATACATTGTTTGCATAAATTGATTCGGAAGAATGATAATATTCTTCATATATGGCAAAGAATAGCACAAATAAAATTAAAAGAGTCTATTAACAAACAAGAATTTCCAGTTGAACATCGAGAAATACTACTGCATTTAGATAAAGATAGTCAAAACCATGTTATTGCCCAACTATATAAAGAGATTATTCAATTTAATGACTTCAATGGAGCAGACTATTTCAAAACGTTGGATGAAATAGAGAAGTTTATTGCGCAAAATAAGTTGCCTTGTGATTTTGTATCATTGATTGAAACAAAAGAAGTTGAACCTAAAACATTTATCGATTACATTCGAACTGCGAATAATACAGATGATGCCTATCGGAATAACGCAACAACCAAAGCATATGAATATTATCAAATAGAAACAAATTCGGATGCGCTTGATAATTACTTAGCAAACTTACTACCTGATAATTTCAATCATGCAGATATCGTAAAAACGTTAAAGGACAATTCTACTTATACCTTCCCAACTCTTTTGCAAAAAATCACTGATTGCATTAAAGGAAAAGATGTCAATAAAGACAATGTAGGGGCTATATTTGCAACTTATCGTTTATTGGCTTCAGATGAAGAACGCCCCTTGTCTGCAATGTTAGATTTGAGCAATATAAATCAATTATATTCGGAATTGGAGTCTGATGGTCGTAATATTGAAGAATCCGGATATTACGACTTGGTCGCCATGCTACTGGCCCATGCTCGTCCCGTTTCTTCAGTAGAGGACAAAGAGATAAAATGTGTCGCAGAAATTATAGATTATTATGCGAATCACGGAGAACTGTTGATTTTAAGTGTCAACGGGAATAATTCATTATTAAATACTACCCTACGATATATGGTAAACCATAAATTGGGGTATAAATTATCACTTGCAGAAATATTACCACAATTTGAGAATATCAAAAACAGAATAAGTGTAGAAGAAACCGATTTTATCGAGCATTTATCTAAGTGGGATAAAGATTTGGATAAGCAAATTACAAAAGATACTATTAAGAATATAATTCCTAATGCATCTTTCTATGATTTGACAACTCGAATAAGTAATACTCTGACTAACCATATTAATAAAATTGCCATTGAAGCACTGTCTGAAGTCAATACAGATACATTATACAACCAAAAGGCAAATCATAGTTCATACTATTGGTTTGTGGCAACAAAATATTTATTGGATAAAATCGAATCTTTGCCAGATAATCTGACAGAATTTGGTAAAAAAATCTTGACTGATATTGCTTCTGGAGCTCAAGATTTTAATTCTTTACCTACTTGCTTTAAGAATATAATTGAAAAGTTAGATACACGCAAAATTAAATCAACAATAACGGATATAAGAAATGAATTTTGTAATGGTACAAAGACTATTACTTTTATAAAATTCCAATTTTTCGAACCTTGGTTTAGATTGCACGGAAATTTGAAAGATCGAAAGGGTGATGTTATCAATAAAATTGTGAAGCCAGTAATTACCGATACGGCATGTCAAGCATTGATTTTGCAAAACAAGGATTTTTATATTGATTTAATAAATGCAGCAGGTGATGATGCTTATGAATTAAAACAGAATTTAAGAAATCTTGTCGACAAAAGTTCAGATGCGCAGTTTATTGAATTTGTCGATATAATAGCTCCAGAATCTATTTCAGAACCTGCTTAAAGCTATAAGGCTGCTTCTATCTCAGGACTATACCCCAAAGTTGGACTCAAAATTTCGGGGTGCAGTTCATTTTCTTTTTTCGCCATAAACCTTAATACTTCATCGCATTGATATTATCATTCAGAAATCGTATTTTCTCTATCAATTTCTCGAAAGGCAACGAGTCGCCATAAATCATTGTCTCCTGCATGACCTCATAATCCTTGTGCCATAATTCAAGGATACCTGCAGGCGGAATAATTTGCAGGGTTTGCGGTTTGAGTGTGGTATAGTCGAAACCTTTTAAGCCAATAAATACTTTGCGGTGGTCGATTACTGAATCATACAACGCCTTATTCTTTAAGGCACGTTCTGCTATCGGGGTATCCATCATCTGGGATATATCATAAAGATGGCGCGACATACGTTCCGTACGTATCAATTCTTGCGGCTTTGCAAATTCTTCATGTAGCAGGAATATCTTTTCAAGAAAGGTACGTTCCGGCATAACAGCCCGCACTTCAAACGGTTGCCCAGTAAACGGCGCGTTAGTAAATACTTCATCTATGAAAGAATGCACCATTATAGGAGCTACAGGCTCATTCATCGACCGTCCGCTTACTTCTATAATGACTTTCGGACGAATATAGGAATCGTCTTGAAAAGCCGAGTCATAGGCGACTTCAATAATTTCCGGGTCAGTAGTGGTTATTGGGGTTAGGTTTACTGTCACCGTAAAATGTTCTTCTCCAATACCATTCTCTATAAGTTGTCTTTTTAAATCATATTGCAATTTTTCCCTGACAAATGAACACGAAGCACGACGCAATTTATCACTGATTTGTGTTTTTGATAAATTACCGCCAAAGCCAAAAAATTCCCGGGCAATGGCTATATCCACATCTTCGGACATTCGGTTTATTAAGTTCCAGCACTTACTTAAATTAGTTCCTCCTTTGAATGAAATATGTTCTGCATAAGGCAAAGCAAACAAAGCCCTTAATACTGACGTAACCCACCAATCCTTTTCTATGATTTGACGGTTCAAATTATTATCTGCCTGTACACGTTGTATAATTTCCTGACGGTCTTGAAGGGGTAAATCCGTATAATTCATAACCTTGATAAAATTTTGCGCACCCATATCGGAGCTAATTGAATATCTTTTTGATAATCTTCGTGCGAAACTGTTGATAAGTGCTGTTTGATAACAGACAAGTGCTGTTCTGTTATACCGTGCTCACCAATCTCACGTAGTGCCATTACAATCAACAGCATCAGCCGTGACTGAAATGCAAATATCCGCATTTCCGAAGTATGCTTAAATAAAATACCTTTCCCTTTGCCTATATTGACTCTGCGTTGCGAGCCGTCTGTCACAAAAACAACATTTGCAGGTACTTGGGTGGAGAGTCCTAATTGGTTAAGGACATAAGCTCCCGTAGGCACAATCCGCACTTTGTCCCGTTTGGCTATCCCTTCGGCTATTTCTTCTATGGAAGGCGGTATTATACCGCTATTCCACTTGGTATCGACTTTCGGGTAATAATAAATGCCCTGGGCTACTCGCAAAAGTATACCAGAACGACACAACCGCCCCAAAGCAGCCCTGACCGCATCCGGAGAACCTATCGCTGCGAAATCGTCGGGAAAAAAAAGCGTTCCGCATCCGGAATTTTCTATGATTCTCTTTATTTCAGCATAAACACTTTGCATGTCTATTGTCTTTAATGGTTGTCACAAAAATATAATAAATTTGTGACAAAATAAAATATTTGAGATATGATTGATTGTTGACGTTATAAAATAGATAATATTATCTTTTTATTTGATTTTCTGAAATGAATCCACTATATTTATCCTTGTAAACGAGAAACAGCAGACATAGAGATGTCAGTAGGAGCTATGAAGTGACAAGCCTCCGTTACAATTTCGTTACAGATTGAAATTCTAGAGAAGATAAGAAGTTAAATACTAAAATATTAGGTGCCATTAGGAACAAGTCCCGTCCGCACCGCTTGATGAAGACGAAAAAACAAGAAAAGTCCTGAAGTTTAATACTTTGGGACTTTTTCTTTTTCTACATACTTAAGCAAAAAGTACCCGAATCCGGCAGTTGCCACGGGCTTAATGGTCGTGAACCTGGCAAGGTGTTATGTTCACCCCGTAGCTACTCTCTAAATATAATTTTATAATAACAATATTAATGATTACAACAACCCACCGTGGGGTCTACTTACGTTGAAGAGCTTGCTCTTTCATTACTGCAAAGTAATGGCAAGGTATCTTTTGAGCCGCTCAAAACATTTTGAGCATCCGAAAAGAGCCTAAACCTTAGCAGGGGAAACCTCCAAAGTCGTATCCCACATAAAATTAAGACGCGCAGGGAGGGGGCTTTGTATCCTGCCATTGGTTTATT
>Ga0209694_1001508_pt1 | contig 24907 bp, 23 predicted proteins | sample GluameincwithD2O_FD_187499 | JGI IMG/M metagenome (GOLD analysis project Ga0209694, IMG submission 187499) | Mouse cecum microbial communities from Vienna, Austria - Glucosamine amended microcosms incubated with D2O (SPAdes) (version 2) | ecosystem: Host-associated > Mammals > Digestive system >... | reverse complement strand
GTTATAGTGTGTTTGGTAATTTTGTTTATTGATCATGAACATATTTTACCAAAAAAGGCACCTCATCCATTACGGATCAGGTGCCTCTTTTTATTTTTGGACTGTCAGAAATTTAACAGCCCCTTTGATCATTAAAGGTTTAATCAATCGAATTTTTTGAATGTTTTTTTTGCATTGCAAAGACCATCAGGTAAAGAATGCTGATAAATCCCAGGATGATCCAGAAGGTGACTCTGTTATTCGTGGATGAATGAACATTTTTTGATGTATTAATTACATCTTCCGGTTCATTTTCAAACTCAATGAAATACTCTGCCTGTTCTTCCTGAAGAACGCCATTAATCGACAGACCATGATAGCCAAGGTTTAATTCGATTTTCTGATCACTCTTCTGATAGCCATCAGGTGCTTTAATTTCTTCAATACAGCTTTGACCAAATGGAATCATAAACGAAGCCTGATAATTGGCTCCTTCCTGTCTTTGAATCACCTGTTGATCATCTGCATCCTTAAGTTCAAATACAAATCCATCCTGAATCTGTTTTTTGGTTTTTGTATCAATTTTATGAATCACCAGTTCGGGCAGTCTGGAGATTTTTGGCGAGATCTGAATATTCAAATCCATTTGTGAAGTGGTTTGATTCAGGCAGGGAAGCATACATAGAGCAGGCAAAATAATGCAGTTTTCAGGCCTATCCAGGCAATAAAGCAGGTAAACCCCCTGTCCTAACGAATCAAAAATAGCTTTTCCGGATGAGTTCATCTTCTTTTCAAAATCGACAGGGATGTGATTCTGATTGGTATAGTCAAGCAAATCAACAGCTGTTTTTAAAAGTACAGCAGCAGAATCGATTTCTGAAAGCGAAAGGTGTTCCTGTTCAAATTTAGAAAATTCATCCTTATAGACAAAAGTTCCATCCAAAACCTCTCCAACCTGTATTAAGCCAAAACTTAGACGATTCAGATCGATTTTTAGATCCGATTCCAGGATATCCTGATCGATCAATACCTCAATGCTGCCATTCTGATCTGCCCTGACTATGCCAGGAATATTCAGAAAGAACAGACTGGCGATCAGGCAGACACTCACAAGAGCGCCCCATTTGATTTGTTTTAGCCGATGAAATATCATCTTCATTTCCACCCTCCTTTCCGGAAGATCCTTATCGTGATCACAACCAAGCCAATAACTAAGATCAATAGTGGAAGAAGAAGCATCAGCCAATAGGTCAATGAACCCCTTTTTGATTGAATCACTGTTTCTTTTTCTTCAATATTAGGAATTCTTTGTCCTGTAACGATCAGACGATGAGAGTTGATTCCATAAGGCGTACAGGTAATGAGACTGATCAGATCCTGATCTTTCTGAGGCTGCAGGACAGAGAGATCATCCGGATCAACAACCTGAATCTTTTTGACCTGATAGGTCATTTTCTGATCTGCAGTCTGCACCCAGAAAAGATCACCTGTTTCAAGTTCATCCAATCGGGTAAATAATCTTCCCGATGCCGAACCGGTATGAGCACTTAATGCTGAATGCATCCCCCTTTGACCAATTGGAAAGGGAGTAGTTTCAAGATGACCCACTCCATGACTTAGTACCTGAGCACTGGTGGAATGATAAATCGGCAGATGAACATCGATGGATGGAATATCAATTACCCCCATAATTCCATCCTGATAATTCAGAATGCTCCTGTACTCTTCTGCTTTCTGTTCATTCAAAGGAAATGAAAGAGCCGAAAGTTCAATATTCCATTTTTTAGCTCTTTTCATTTCATGCTCAATTTGTTTGTAAGATTGATCCAAGACATCCGATTGAAATGTATCAATTAGATTCTGATTCTGAACCCAGTCAACCATCGGTAAAATTAAAACCAGCAGACACAGAATCAGACCACATAAAATACTGAATCCTCCAAGTATTCGTTTTATGGATATTTTTTGAAATCCTGAAAGTCGGCCTTTCTGAAGATTCTCAAACCTGTTCTTTTTGGATCTTAAACCGGTCTGAACACTATTCTCCTGTCTTAAAGTCTTCATGATCACTTTGCATTATGGAATCTGAATCCTTATGATCAATTGCATTGTCACGATCCAGGCTGCCTTGATCGATTTTGCCTGCTTTAGACTTCTTACGAATAGATAACAGGTAAGCTCCAGTGCTGATTGCAATGACTCCAGCGCCCAGAAGGATGGCAGCTCCATAGGATCCCGTTGAAGGCAGCTGATAACCGATCTGGTTGACAATTTTATTCTGAATCGATCCATTGGCCAGGTTTGTCTGTAAATCTTTGGTGTTTGTTGAAGCAACGCCCATGTAATAAGTCGTCGTCGAAGCCTGGGCATGCAGCGTGGAAAGTCCCTGATTTGGAATGGCATTGAAAGTCGATTCAATGATGATTTTTATTGGATCCTGAATTGGACGATATCCATCTGGGGCTGCAGTTTCTTTTAGATAATAGGTTCCTGCATCCAGACCATAAATGACAAATGATCCATCCGCTTCAGAAACCATTTCTTCACCAGTCCCTCCAGCAGCTGTATCGGGGTTTAGCACGACGTAGCCGTTCGTGCCTTTTTTTAAAATGACTTCATTGGTACAGGCTTCGTTGTAATACAGGCGGAATTTTGCGCCAGCTAAGGGAGCATCCTGGTTATTGACTTTTAAATTGTCGAGCTGATAGGTAAAAACGGCTGTTTCTTCCCAGGGGGTAAATTCCGTCTGTCCAGTCTGGGTATGTTTTGGGTTATTGGAGAATTCCAGGCGAACTCTGTTTTCCAAAGGTTTACCCGTCTGATCAGCCGCTGTTTCATTCAGAGTGGCCGTATATTCAATCTCCATTTGCTGTCCATAAGAATTCTGATTTCCAGAGCCAGGAAATAAACGATTGACTACTGATTTTAGATCGGCAAATCGAATCGAAAAGGTTTCATTTGGATCTGCGTTCTGAATGATCTGATAATCAGAAGAGGGGACTGTCTTCGCATTTCCACTGGCATCCGTTAATTTTATCGAAACGGAAGATGGATCAAATGTCAGAGCAGAATTCAGCTGATCATGAAAAATGAACTGATAGGTCGTGTAACCAGTCATGTTAGGGACATTGGCAAGGTATCGAAAGGGAACTCTGGCTCCAATCTCAAAATCAGACATGATCTGCCAATTTCCTGAGGGATTCTGGTTCTGAGCTTTATCGCCAACTTGCTTTTCAACTGTTGGTAAATCCGATTTGATCTGCAGCTGTGAGGATGGATTTAAGGTCGTCATCATCGTTAAGGAAGCGGCCTGAGAAGATGGAATCAATCCAGAATCTTCATCAATCAGATAATAACCATACTCAAGACCCGAAATTACAATGCGATTATCAGCCGATGTCCCTGTGACTTTTACCGTATAATCCGGCTGATCGTTCTGAATCAGAGTGACCGTCAGTTCTTCCACAAACAATCTGAAATCAGAACTGGCTGATTGAAGCGGCTGATCGCTTGAAGCCCCTGGATTTGGGCTCACGCCTGGTTCTCTTAAGGACTGGATATAATCGACCGCAAATGCTTCATCAATACTGGCAGTCGGTTTTCCTGTTCTTTTCGAAATCACGCTTTGCAAGGCGTCTTTATATTCGGGATTCCATGTATAGTTGATGGAAGCCTGGTCAGCAGAGGAACTGACATTAAATAAGCGGTATAAATTAAATGTTTTACCCTGCAGACTCTGTCCCTGATTGCCAACGATTGTCAAAGAAGCGTTCCCGCTTTGAAAATCGATCTGACCAGATCCATTCGTTGATTCAGATACAAGAGGCAGAGTATTTGGCTCGAATGCAAAAGCCGGTTCAGGACAGTTCTGATAAAGCAAAGCAGCTGCTGCAAATGTGATGGCTGATCTGCTGATATGTAAAAATCGTGAATTTCTGTATTTATTCATCATTTCTTATCATCTCCATAGGCGATCAATTGGCCTGGTTCCGATACTCCATAATTACCTTTTAAAGCTCTAACGCATCCCTTTCAATTCAGAAGACCAGATAAAAATCCCATAATCAACGATAAAATGTGAAATAAAGCGGCTAAAATACAGAAGAAATATCAAAAACGACAAATATAGGACCAACATAGAAATTTGTGATCGTTTGAAGGAAATGAAAGTGAACGAGATGTGAGATCTTGCTGAAGAAAACTGGAATGATTCAGGAACAAAGCTGGAATCAATTATGAAGATCGCTTTAGACATCAGACTCTCTTAAAAGAGCAGAGAAACGATTCATTCTTATCAGAATGATACTTCTTTAAATTTGTCATCATCCTGTCATTCACATTAGTTTTCGATATTTTAAAAGTGAAAGAATCCAGAAAATACACAACTGGAAAACAGGGAATGGATTGTGTTGAATCAGAGATAACCGATACTCCAATCATCGGAGAACCAAATGAATAATAAATACAGATCAGCTTTTTACCAGGCACTGATTATCTTTCTGTCGATCTTTATGAGTCTTGGAAGTTTTGAACTCTCCAGAGATGTCTTCGCCAATTCGCCAGATCAGGAAGAAAAGGTCTGGATCAAAATCAAAGCGGGACAAGGAGGAAGGATCGAAGTAAAACTGAATGATAACCAGATGTATGCGACTCCTGACCCGGATGGAATTACTGAGTTTCAGGTTATGAAGGGAAGTAATCTGTCTGTTCTTATTGATACCAATGAAAACAGACAAATAGATAAGGTATTCCTGAATGATGAAAATCTTGCAGATATTGAGTCATCGAATCAAGAATACCGATTCGATCTGAAAGCAAGGTCAGATATTCGCATTGAAGCGTTTTTCATAGAGAATATAAAGAACCCTCAATCCACTGATGAAGATTTAAGTCAGAACAATCCGGATTCTGAAAATCTGACTGAAGAATCTGTAAATTCAGATCAGAATTCAAAGCCCAATTTCTCAGAAGGTAATACTTCGGATGAAGCAATTGATTGTGAACCGGATGATTTTGCAGAAAATCAGGCAGATCAGAATAAATCGGATCAGCCGCCGGAAGATTTTTCTGAAAACAATCCATCGAATCCGAATACGGATGAGATTGAAAAAACAGATGATGAATCTGCTGCAGATTTATCGATGCAGACTGTTGAATTCAGTCCACAGGCAAAAAAACTTTATGAGCAGAACAATCAGAAACCTCAATATTCACAATCACTACAGAACAGTGCTTCTTTAGAATGGATCCCTCAGAGTGATGATCAGAAGATCACAGATGGTTTGCTTGAAATCAGAACAGACCAGCCTTTTGATCTTATGATTAATGCTGCATTAAAGGCTGAAAGCCAGAATAATGATTCACAGAATGCAGAATATCAGAACAGAGAACCAGAAAAGATCGAAAATACACTCGAACAATCCGGCAGCAATGAGATCGGATTTCAGAAAGGACAGCTTCGATTTGTTTTCGATCAATCGTTTTTTGAAGATTTAAATGGATCAGAACAAGATATTGAAGTTACATTGGATGATGATGCATTTGGACTTTGTAAAAATGAGGATCAGATCATTCTGATCAATACAAAGGACATTCCTGAAAACAGCTGGAATGGAACATTGCAGATTTTTCAAAAGAATATTCAGCCTGAAAAGCTGTTCAGAAACAAAGAGAAGACACAAACAGAAATTTCATCAAAGATGATCACGATAAAACCAGAAATGCTGGTTGATGATGAAGTTCAGTTTTCTTTGCATTCCAATACATTAAGTGCAGTTTTAACCAGACCGGAAATGAGCATGGATCCTAAGGATACTCCAGGAGCAACGATCTCAAAAACCGGAGCGGCTTATCGAATCATGCCGAATTCCGGTTCTGAAAATATACCGAATTCGATTGTTCCGCTGCCGCAGTTTCAGGTTTATTCTCCAACCACCGGCGAAACAAATTTAGCGTATTGCTGCATGCCTCAGGTTCCAGAACAATTAGGTGCTGCCACCGAATATAATCTTCCAGAATGGACATCACAGAGGCTGAATGGAAATATTCGAATCATGACTGAAAGCACGGCGAAGTATCTGGCAGGAATGTGCTTTTACTTTTACAATCACAGCCATTTTGGCAGTTATGGAAATGCCATAGACAATATGACTCCAGATTCCACCTTATGCAGAGGGCTGCTGGCAGTAAACACCTGGAGAATCATGGCGCAGAAGCATCCATATTTAAGTCCGGTAGGAATTCATACCTCCATTTATACCGACGGTTACTATATTGATGGCGTGAATATGGGAGCTTCGATTTCTGATCAGAAAAGACTGTTTCAGGATGCCTACAACTGGTGTACGGCTAACTTTGATAATCCAGATGCAGCAAATGGCAGATCGCTGAGTTCTCTGGCTTTTGCTCTTCGATTTTATAAAGCAGCAGGGCAGAGCATGTCCACTGCGCAGGGAGTTGTCAGTTATCGAAGAATCCCAATGCTTCCTGAAATCGGACATCTATCGATTCAGAAAAAATCTTTGCTGCCTGATATCAGCAATTCCAATAACTTCTACAGCGTTGCTGGAGCAGAATATACCGTCTATGATTCTTCCAATCAGGCAGTGGCCGTGATGACAATTGGGGATGATTCCAATGATAACTGGTCCAATATTGTCGAATTGCCTTTTGGAAACTATACCTATAAGGAAACCAAGCCAGCTAAAGGGTATACATTGGATCCAACGATTTATTCAGTCACGATTGATCAGGCTTCTGCTCATCCGGCTGGATTCAAGAATATGCATCATGTTTATGCCAAAGATACCCCAAAAAGCTGTCCAGTTAAGATTGTTCTTCAAAAAGTGGATGATCAGACCGGAAAGAATGAACCACAGGGAAGCGGATCATTGGCAGATGCTGAGTTTACTTTAAAATTTTATGCCGGAGTGAATCCAAATCTGAATCAGAATCCGACGAAAACCTGGGTGATGAAAACCAATCAGAAGGGTGAAATTCGCTTTGAAGATACTTATAAGGTTTCAGGAGATGCCTTTTATCTCAATTCCAGACAGCAGCCCTGTCTGCCTGCTGGAATACTTATCATTGAAGAAACGAAGGCTCCAGAAGGATATATGAAATCGGATGAAGTCATTACCATGATCATTGATCCAACACTGGAAACTGAAGATGCGATGGTTTATCAGGTTCCTGAATGTAAGGAAAGACCTGTAGAATCAATGCTCATCAAAAAACAGGCAGACAGTAACGTCGGGATTGAAGGCGCGGTTTTTGAATGGACTGATCCATCTTCTATTAAAAGGCAGCTGACGACCGATTCCGATGGAAAGATTGTCTTAAAAGGACTATCAGAAGGAATGCATACCTTAAAGGAGATCGAGGCCCCTGAAGGCTATCAGAATCTGAAAGAAGAAATTTTTCTGAATGTAAAAGATCAGAAGCCAATCTGGCAGATTCCATCTGGCGCCAACTGGATTACAACCGAAGGCAGTGATGATCAGGTCACTGTATTTGATGAAGTGGCTGACTGGTCTGTATCTATCATCAAAAAAGATGATCAGAATAACCCGCTTGAAAATGCACTCTTTACTCTGTATCAGGATGAACAATTAACGAACCCAATTGCCAGCCTGAACAGTGATAAGCATGGAAACCTGCAGTTTGATAACCTGAAAAACAATACGACTTATTATCTTGAAGAAACCAGATCACCTGAAGGCTATCCTCAGACCAAAATGGTCTGGAAGCTTAAAGCCAAATGTGATCCAGCAAAGAATCAGTTCGAAGTCCTGGTCAATGATCAGCCTTCTTCGAGCATTTCAATCCATGAAAAGCGCTTAACACTTCATCTCGATATTATGAATATCCCGGGAATGCAGCTTCCTGATACCGGTTTGAAGGATCAGTTAGTCCTTTGTCTGCTGGTTTTAACTTTGATGTTTGCGGGATTCTGTTTGAATCGCTTAGCAGGTAAGGAAAATTCGGATATGAACAACTGATTTAAAAAATAAGATTGTATATAAAAAGATCGGCCTGCATTTTCGAAAACGATTCGAGAATATGGATCGATCTTATTTTTTTCTTTATTATTTCTTCAAAAAACTGCTTTTAATGAGTTTGAAATCTAATTTGTTGTGAACCTCTTTTGCCAGCTGACTTAGTTTTTCGGTTAATGGACCTTCGATCTGTATGATCCGCCCTGCATCTTTTGCAGGACACAGAGACATTGGATTGGCTTTTAAATTCATTTCGATGAAGTGAATTTGAGGACTGTATTCAAGAATCTGTCTAACCAATGGACGAATCCAGCCATTATTAGCCGATACACCCAACTCGAGAATTACCGCTCTTGGATGCGCCTGTAAAAAGGCGTTGAGATCATTGATCTTATTCTGAAAATGAGTGCTGTTTGTATATCCGTTCATTTCAAGATCTGCAGGTGAAGTGATTGAAGAAAGTTCATTTCTTTCAATTCTGCTATGATCTTTGCGGTAGTTCATTCTTCCTTCAAGATAAAAGACATCCTTTTCAGGATAACCTGCCTGAACAAATCGGTCTTCACTATTAGTTGTCAGAATAAAAGCGGCTTTATTGCTGGTGATTTCCTGAAGACTTTTCATAGCTTCGCTTACCGGTTTATCATAATGAATCTGGCGAAGCAGTCTTTCATAGAATTCACTGAATGGTTTTCCATCATGAATATATCCCTGAAGCCCCTGCAGAGGGATCTGAATATCATATTTCCTAATGAAGTCAGAAAAATTATTTTCAAACCATTGACTGGGTTGTAAAATCGCAAATCCTTCTGAAATGGAAAAGCCATTTGCTGCACAGACGATGATTCCATCCGCTTGTTCAATCCAGTCAGCAGCCTGCTGCATCAAAGCAGCTGAATCCACGTTTCTTAAATCTTCTGTATTCATTGTTAAACCACCTTTCTGCTTCCTGACATTCACAATTAAACATGATCAAAAATCACTGCTTATGAATGTCCCGGAATGATCGCTTTATCAGTCCTTGGACTGGTTTTCTTCTTCTTTGAGCTTGACTGCATCACGAAAGACTTCTGCAATTCCTTCATGAATAGCGCGGCCTTTATCTTCAAGCGCTTCTGGAAGTAATGCATCTTTTGGATTGATCGAAATATAATAAGCAAAAGGAAGCTGATAAGTTAACTGCCAGAAAGGTTCCTGAATAAACATTGGAGTCATGCGTCCTACTCCAAGTTCTATAAATAAAATCTTCTTGCCAGACCAATGATCAAGAAACTGACGAATCATACGATACTGTTCGTTATATTTGGATTTTTCCAGAAAGCCGGGATGTCTTACCAGGGCATCAATTCAGTTCCATCTTCAGGATCTCTTGGGATTAAATTCATCCGGAATGGCGGTTTTTCCACCTTCCATAGAAACGTACATCTTATCAACCATTTGCCGGTTATCCCAGATTTTATCTTTCTGACCATAGTCTTTCCGCTGAAAATAACGCCAGTCTCCCTGAATGATGGAGATTTTATCAGCAGGGAAATCCTGGAAAAACAAAAAATCCTGATTGGTCGTCATGATATGATAGGGCTTATCCTGAAGCAGGATTTTTAGGTCCTTATAAACCTGGCCAGCTTTAGATTCATAAAGATGATGAACCAGAGTGGCAATGGCAGCCCATCTTTCATTTGTCGTTTTATATGGATAATAGAAAGCATCAAAAGCAGAACGAACCCCATATTTGTTTCTGAAGCTTTTGAAAACTCTTTTGAATTCATTATCGTCCTGATACCAGAAATGTTTACCATCTGCCGCTGACAGACCACTGGCAGCTCCGACCAGGACGGCATCGCTTTCCTGGATTTTCTGAAGCAGAAATTCTGCGTTGCAATATTGATTATTGTTCATCGTACACGCCTTCTTTCTGAAAAGAAGTTAACATGTATTTGATATGAATACAAGAAGATCACTCGTGGAGGTTTTTTATGAATTATTCAACCCGTACTGCAGATGCAGTTCATTTGCTCGTATTGATTCATCAGGGCCAGGTGGATTTAGTCAGTGAAGCTTTGGCTAAAAGTATGGCCTCAAGCCCGGCTCATATTCGCAAACTCATGGCTAAACTGAAAAAGGGAAATCTGATACAGAGCAGACAGGGAAAGGCCTGTCCAAAACTGGCAAAAGATCCAAAAGAAATTACTCTGCTGGATATTTATCAGATCATGGAAGATGGAAAATGCATTCTGCATCTGGATACTCATACCAATCCGGATTGTCAGCATGGGATATATATTCAGAAAGTGCTCCAGGAAAACTATGATTCCTTACAGAATAAATTCGAACAGGAACTGAACAGTATTACTCTGCAGAGTCTGATTGATCAGTATTGTGAAAAACTTCAACAGATCAAATAAGAACATCCAATTAGAATCATTCAAAATGAGAATAATTAAAAATCACTGTCTGATCAGCAATCAGAAAATATCAGGAAATAGAAAAACGAGTCCTTCAGGCAAAGAACTCGTTATCTTAAAATGAACTAGATTTGCTTTCGTTCAACCACTTAAGCAGTCGATTGTTCTTAATTGAGTAATGATCACCAGCTTTAAAGAGCGAAGATGCTCAACGATAAATGAATTGAACTAACGTAAATCTGCTGGCAGATGATCGAGCAGGGAAATCATTTCCAAAGCTCCTAAAGCACAGTCATAGCCTTTGTTTCCCGCTTTTGTTCCTGCACGTTCGATGGCCTGTTCAATTGTATCTGTGGTCAGGATTCCAAACATAACTGGAATTTCTGATTCAAGAGATACTGCGGCAATTCCTTTGGAGACTTCATTACATACATAATCATAGTGACTGGTAGCTCCTCGAATGACTGCGCCAAGGCAGATCAGAGCATCATATTTTTTGCTTTTAGCCATTTTTTTGGCGGCTAATGGAATTTCAAAGGCGCCAGGAACCCAGCAATAATCGATATCGTCATCACAGACATTGTGACGCACCAGACCATCCTGAGCTCCGGCAAGCAGTTTTGATGTGATGAATTCATTGAATCGGGCAACTACAATTCCGATCTTTGGCTGGCTGACCTGAAAATTTCCTTCGATTTTGTTCATAAGTTTATCCTCCTGATCCGACTTATAAGCCAGATCGATTATTTTTGATTGTTTTGATTTTGTTTTGGTTATGTCTATGGATTTGGTTTCTATTTGAAATTCTCTAATAACAGTATTGATGAATTTTTAAAACCTTTTTTATATGGAATCGACAGAGGTTTCAGTTATCAATTTTTTTTTAATGTTTGTCATTTATTTTGTTCGTTAATTACTGATCGTTTTGGTTAATATGAAGCAGATGGCCCATTCGAACCTGTTTAGTCTGCAGGTAAAAATGATCATGTTCGCAGGCTTCAATTTCTACAGGAATCCGGCTGCTGATTTGAATTCCATACTGTTCAAGCTGTGTTACCTTGTCTGGATTGTTTGTCATCAGCTCAATACTTTTAACATTTAAAAAATTCAAGATCTGCGCAGCAATAAAATAATCGCGTTCGTCGGCCCCAAAACCCAGATGCAGGTTGGCATCCAGTGTGTCATAGCCCTGTTCCTGCAGCTCATAAGCCAGAAGCTTATTGAGAAGACCGATTCCTCTTCCTTCCTGTCTGAGGTAGATGAGTATTCCTTCACCTCGTTCTTCAATCGCTCTTAAGGATCTTTCGAGCTGTTCGCCGCAGTCACAACGCTTTGATCCGAATACGTCACCGGTTAAGCATTCAGAATGCATCCGGCACAGAACGTTTTTCCTGTTGGAAACTTCGCCTTTGATTAATACAATCGGTTCAGTCTGATCTAAACTTGCAAAACCATAGGCTGTAAAGTTTCCGTATTTTGTCGGTAAAGAAACTTTTGCTTTTTGTTCAACCAGACAATCTTTCATTTTCCGGTACTTTTGCAAATCAGCGATCGAAATCATTTTCAGATCATGTTTTTTTGCAAAATCCATCAACTCCTCAGTCCGCATCATTGAGCCATCTTCGCTCATAATTTCACAGCAGATACCGCAGGCTTCCAGGCCGGCAAGCTTGCATAAATCAACCGTAGCTTCGGTATGTCCATTTCTTTCAAGCACACCTTTTGGTTTGGAAATTAAAGGAAATAAATGGCCGGGTCTTCTGAAGTCTTCGGGTCTTGATTCAGGATTGGCACAGGCTGCTGCTGTAATGGCTCTTTCTTTTGCCGAAATTCCAGTTGTGGTAGATATATGGTCGATCGAAACTGTAAATGCAGTTTCATGATTATCAGTATTCTTTTCGCACATTGCTTTGAGGTTCAGCCTCTGAGCAATTTCTTCGGAAAGCGGCATACAGATGAGACCTTTAGCAAAAGTAGCCATGAAATTGATATTTTCCTGATTGGCAAACTCGGCTGCACAGATCAGATCTCCTTCATTTTCGCGATCTGGATCATCGATGACCAGAATCACCTTTCCACTTTTAAGATCTTCGAGCGCTTCGTCGATCGTATTTAATTGTGTCATTATGATTAACTCCTTTTTCTGAGTGATTAATTTTTTGTATAGAATTTCGAATATTTCTAAAAAGGAAATTCTTAATAACCAAAGCCATGACTTAAAAGAAATTCCTGAGTAATCCCACTTGTCTGTGATTTCTGGCTCTTGTGGTCTGTCGATCCAGCCTGCAGAAAACGAAAGACGTATTTGCCGATCAAATCTGTTTCCAGGTTGACTGGATCATTGACTTTTTTGTTATACAAGGTAGTGATTTTGGCCGTATGGGGAATGATTGACACTTCGAAAGAATTGTCATCTACTGCACTGACTGTCAGTGAAATTCCATCGATTGTAATGGACCCCTTTTCAACAATTTGTTCAAGAATATGAGGATCAGCACTGATCCTGATCCGGAAGGCGTTTTCATCCGGTTTAATATTTACGATCTTTCCTGTTCCATCGATATGACCGCTGACAATATGTCCATCTAGCCGTCCATTTGCCAGCATGGCTCTTTCCAGATTGACTTTGCTTCCAGTTTTTAAAATTGATAATGAAGATCGATTCATCGTTTCAGGCATTACATCGGCCGTAAATGAATCTCCTGAGCAGCTGGTTACGGTCAGGCAGATTCCATTGACGGCAATGCTCTGACCGATCTGAGTATGATCAAGTACCGTTTTTGCAAGAATCGTTATCCGGGCTGAGTTGGCCTTTTTCTCAATGGACTTCACCGTTCCACATTCTTCAATGATCCCTGTAAACATTTGATTCAATTTCTCCTTCAATCAGAAAATCTGCGCCAATAGTATGCACCTTACAGCCCTTAACTTTTATGCAATCGGAGGGATACCAGGCTCCCTGACCGCCAATCGGCGATTTTGAGTGAGTTCCTCCAAATAGCTTCGGGGAAATGTAGGTATAAACTTTCTGCACAAGCCCCTGATCCAGTGCGCTGGCTGCAATAGCTGGACCACCTTCGATGAGAACGCTGTTAATTTTCATCTGTCCAAGCTGATAAAAAAGATCCTTCAGATCGACCTGATTGTCTTTTGACTGGCAGATCAGAACAGTGACTCCAGCTTTTTCATATTCAGCAATTTTTGTTGAATCATTTTGACAGGTCGCTGCAATCAGAGGGATATTTTTAGCACTTTGAACCAGCTGAGAATCCAGGGGAAGTCTTAAATGGGTATCAACTACAATTCGTATCGGATCCTTAGTGTTTTCAAGACGACAATTCAGCATGGGATCATCTTTTAGGACTGTATTGATTCCAACCAATATCGCAGCATATTCATGTCGTAATAAATGAACCTGATTTCTTGCCTTGGATGAAGTAATCCATTTTGACTCCCCTGAAGCGGCTGCAATCTTGCCATCCAGAGTCATCGCATATTTCAAGGCACAGTAGGGATAACCGGTCTGTATCCAATAAAGAAAGGCCTGATTGAGCTGTCTGCATTCCTGTTCAAGAATTCCATTTCGAACCAGGATTCCATGATTTTTTAGGATTTCAATGCCTTTTCCAGCAACCAGTGGATTTGGATCCAGGCATCCAACCACGACTTCTTTGATTCCCGATTCGAGAATGGCCTCGGTACATGGCGGCTGATTTCCATGATGACAGCAAGGCTCAAGCGTCACATATAGAGTGGCATCTTTGGCGGATTGTCTGCAGTTGGCTAGTGCTTCTCGTTCTGCATGTAAGGATCGATACTTCTGATGCCAACCTTTGCCGATGACTTTTCCATTCTTGACAATCACGGCTCCGACCATAGGATTCGGAGAAGTCCATCCCCGGCCTTTTTTTTGCCAGATCAAGAGCCATCCTCATGTATTTCTGATCATCCATAGTTTTTCTCCTTTCAACAAAACAACTTCGACAAAAAACGTGCCCTGAAAAAGTTCTTCAGGACACGTTTAAACGAAAAGGCATTATGAAAAGAAACCCTGGATTGCTTAGCAATCCAGGGCCTGTAATCAGTTAAATTAAAAACATTCTTCTGATTTCTTTGGAATACTCAATTCGAAAAGTTTGAATTCATCACGAAGTATCCATAAGAAGGTAAAGAAAAACATACAAAAGCTATAAGCTTTCGAAGCTTCTTTTCCCATTATGAAAAATGTTTTACATATTGAACTAATCTTCTTCCATCCAGACTCTACTGTCGGCTTCGGAGTTTCACCGAATCGTGCCTTACGGCTCGCGGGCTGTACCGCCGGTGGGGAATTTCACCCCGCCCTGAAGATTTATTTTGTTTTCAAACAGAGTATAACCAATGATTTTATTTTAGCAAGTCACAAATCTTCCCGAATTTGAATTCAGAACTGAACTTCTCATGAATCAGACATCAGAAATAATAGATTTAACTGTTCTTCTGGGATGATGATTTCTAACTTTTCTCATTGCTTCGATTCAGAAAGTATTGATATTTCTCTCTAGATATTCCTTTCTAAATTCAATGTTCAAATCTCTGTCACAGAAGGCGTTTTCAGAAAAATTTATCTTTTTTTGTGCTGAACTGCCGGATTGCGGTGGATAAGAAAGCAGGTGCTCGCCTCAATCAGACAAGCATCCGACCAATAGAAAGGAAAGTGAATGATGAAAAGATTTAAAAAAAATTGTGTTTTAAGTCCGATCGGCCAGCAGAAAAGCCCGCTGACAAAGAGAAGAGAAGATGAAAAAGAGTCTGAACCAGGAAGGATTCGAAAAAAATGTTCGGAAAAAGAAGCACTGAAAAACAGACTGCTGCATTTTTCAGAATCGAAGAATAGTTTTTCATCCAATCCATCCAGTCGATATCCATCAGAGGATCTCAATGGTTTTACCATTCTTGAAATGATGATTGTCATGCTGGTCATTGCTCTGCTTTTGCTAGTGACTTTACCCAACATCCAGCAAAAGGAAAAAATTATTCGGGCCAAAGGATGTGAAGCCCTTCTTGATATTGTCGATTCACAGATTCTGCTCTATGAAATTGATCATCTTGAGACGCCTTCCGATATCTCTGATCTGATAGCAGAAGGATATCTTGACAAAGGACAGGATCGCTGTCCGGATGGTTCGGAAGTTTTTATTGATGATGGACAGGCATCTCACTGAAAAGAAAATGATCATTTCCAGAGCTAAGAAAATTAAGGCGAAAAAGCAGAATACTGACCTGAATAAAAAACAGAATATCGCCATGAAAAATGGATTTACATTGAGTGAATGTCTGGTCTGTCTGCTTATTGTCTGCATATTAATGATCACCACAAAAAGTTCGAATTCGTCATCTTCACTGCCGGTCTTCATGAAGCAGATGGAAAGCCGTTATCTACAGGTGCAACAGCAATCATTTGCCTTAAAACAGGAAAAAAGAATTCGAATTGAAGAAAACTATGCATTATTTGGTCATCAAAAATATCAATATCCAAAGGGAATTGTCTGTGAGCCTGTTTCATTTGGCTTTTCGAGCAGAGGCAATATTCAGACAGCCGGATCATTTATCTGCAGCAATGAAACAGAATCCATGAAATTGGTGATCCAGATTGGTACAGGAAGAATTCGTGATGAGAAAACGGATAATTGAGACAGATTCAAAAAGAGTGTTGAAAAAAGATCACATAATCAGGATAGACCCCACGAATGGGTTTTTATTACAAGATGCTTTAATGTCCTTATTGATCGTTTCCATCGGAATTCTGTTATTGATGGCGATGTCAGAGGCGCTTTTAAAATCTTCGAGGGTAAAGGCAAATGATGAGATCGATACATCTTATTTTGAACAGTATTCATATTATTCGTATCAATGAAATTTATAATTCAAAACGATTTTATCATCATGAAAGCAAGAATCAGGCTGATTGTGATTTGTCAAAGAAGAAAGTTAATGGATTTACATTAGCTGAAGCCTTATGCGGCCTATTGTGTTCAATTGTTGTATTTGAGCTATGTCTGCTCTGTTTACATTGTGCAGTAAAACTTACTGATGCCAATGAAGATCGGCAGATCCAGTTTGCAATTTTACAACTCAGAGAAGAGACAGCACTCAGTAATTATTGTTATCTCGATCAGGATGAACTGGTTCTGAAACGAGGAGAATCTGAATTTCGGCTGGGTTATAAAAATCATCGAATCGCCAAGACACCCGGTTATGAAATTTTTCTGGAGAGAATCGAAGAAGGAGAATTTTATGAAGAAGATGGCTGGATCTGGCTTCATATCGTTTATCAAAACAGAAGGATGCAGTGGCAGATCATACAGACTAAAGAAAACTAAAAAGGATAAAAAATCTGCAAAGAGGCTAACGGGAATTACTCAAAAAAATGGATATGCAAGCATGGCTGCCTTAATGATCTTTGCTTTGCTGATTGAACTGAGTCTTCTGAGTGCTCAATTCGTCAGGCAATCTGCTTACCTGAAATTAGCGATCAGACAATCTGATACAGATTTAGCCATCTATGATTATGCGAAAAGCATGGCTGAAGATCACTCTTATCAGAAGCGTTGTTTCAATTCAGATATAAATGGTGAAATTCACCAAATACAGATTGATGGAAAAGAAATCGAATTTGAAGATCAGGAATCCTATATTGAAGCCAGATATGAAATTGATGGTCAGCCAATCACAATGCATTTGTTTTATGACGAGAATGGAATTGTTGCTTTGAAATATTTTAATGATTGATTCTATGGATTTTCAATCACAAAACCTGAATTGATCCATTTTTAAACCTTCTGAGCCGACTGAAAGGCGGTTACAAATCTATACAAACAGGTTTTTGAGGCGAATGAGTGAATCGTGATAGAATCGAAGATTGTTCAAACGACATTGCAGGTCAGCGTTTTGATTTTCATGTTTTGTTCAAAGCGAGAAAAACGGACTTTAAACAGGATGAACTTTAAAACCACAATGAACATTGATTCAGATACTGAAAGGAAGAAAGGCAATTCCTCTTCACCAGCAATCCTGAAATAATTTATTTTCTGATACAGGATCGCTTAGTAGTGAAATCAGCTTGCCGCCAATCAATATGAAAAAACTATATATCTTGCGTCATGGACAGACGCTCTTTAATCAGAAGGAAATGGTGCAGGGACAATGTGATTCAAGACTGACTGATTTAGGAATCAGACAATCCGATGCAGCTGGACAATATTTTAAGGATCAGAATATCCGATTTGATACAGTCTACACTTCAGACCTTCCCAGAACGGAAGAAACTCTGGAACAGTTTTATACTGGTCCTCACAAAAGACGTAAAGGTTTCAGAGAAAGAAGCTATGGTGTTTATGAAGGAGATTCGAATCTGTCCTTGATCAATATCATGGCAAATGCAAAAAATGCTTATGGAGTTTTAGGAATTGAAACTGATGATTCTTTAGTTAAACGAATGAAAGAAACTCTTGAAGAAGTCATGGATCAGCCAGGTAATGATACTGTTCTTGTTGTATCTCATGGTGATATTATGCGGACTTTTGCGGACTGGGTCGATGAAAAGAAGATGAGCGAATATGGCTTTATGCCAAATTGCGCCATCTTTGAATACGATTATGATGAAAAGACGAAGACTTTTGATCTGATCGGTGTGATTGATCAGCATGTCGCAGATATGAAAGCTGAAACAATCTGGAAAAATTTCAAGAAAAATGAAGAGTAAGCCATTCTGAATTTTGAATGGATAAAGACTTACGTGATCTGAAGATCTGACTATACAGAACTTCATGAACAAAACTAAATCACCGCTCTGAATCGATCGATTAACTGATCAAATGGCTCAGAGCGGTTTGGTTTTTTAGTATTTTCTTTCGATGTCTGTTTGTTATTCAATATCTGTTATCTGATTACTATCAAATATTTATTTTGGTATCAGATGGATGACAGGTTGGATATTCAGACTGATTTTACAGAATCAGGGAAATAGAGCCTGCGGACTTCTTCCACTGGAAAATCCTTTCCGGTCCATAACTTAAACGAAGCAGCTCCCTGATGAAGAAGCATGGTTAATCCATTGGCTGTTTTGCATCCAGCTTCTCTTGCATCTCTGAGTAATTTAGTTTCTTTGGGATTATAGATGACATCAAAGACGAAAAGATCTTTTCTGAATAACGATGGATCATTGATCAGAGAAATACCTTCGTTTGGGGCCATGCCGACTGATGTTCCGTTGACCAGGATATCACTTTTCTTGATGGCTTCTTTGAGAATTTCCGGATCGGTGAAATCATTGAGGCTCACCTTGCAATCTGTTTTTTTGTTGAGCTTTTCGACAATCTCCAAAGCTCTTTGATAAAAACCATCTTTAACATTAAAGACATGGATTTCCTTTAATCCGCTTAAGGCGGCCTGAACAAGGATTGCTGTTGCTGCTCCTCCTGCGCCCATTAAAGTCATTGTCTTTTGACTTAGATCAAAGTCATTTTCCTTAACGGCTTCCATGAATCCAATACCATCCGTGGTCGTCGCATAAAGCTTTCCGTTCTCATTCACGACTGTATTGGCTGATCCGGATATTTCGGAAGCTAAGGAAACTTCATCCGCAAGCTCAACCATAATGTTTTTGCCAGGCATGGTGATATTCCAGCCTTTCGCATTCATCAGTTTAAGAGCCTTGATGGCATCAGCCATCTCTTCTTCCTTTATATCAAAAGCCAGGTAAGCATAATCAAGATCAAGCAATTCGCAGGCTTTATTGTGCATAGCTGGGGATATGGAATGGGCGACCGGAGAGCCAAGCAGGCACAGCAGGCCGGTATGCCCACTAATCTGTTTACTCATAAATAGAACTCCTTCTTTCGGATTTTTTATATTCTTTAGCTTATTTAGCAGCATTAAGGATCAGATCTTCAGGATTTCCTGACAGATCATTTCGACATCCTTATCATCAGTTTCAACAATCTGATCAGCCGCAGCTAAATAATAGGGTCTGCGTTTTTCGATCAGCTGTGAGATGTATTCGACTGTTTTGCTATTTTCAAGCAAGGGTCTGTCGTGATTATCTTTGACTCTTTCATAAATGGTTTCAGGTTTGGCATTCAGAAGAATTACCTTACCGGCTTTTTTCATTGCCTCCACATTGACTTGAGACATGGCCACTCCGCCGCCACAGGAGATGACATAACCCTGATTGGGACTGATCTCAGAGATCAGATCGGTTTCAAGCTTTCGAAAATGCTCTTCTCCAAACTGATCAAAAATTTCTGAAATCTTCATGTTTGTATCCTGCTCAATCTGTGAATCCATTTCGATTAAATCAAATCCAGCTTTTTCCTTAAGATATCTGGCGATGGTGCTTTTTCCCGCTCCCATAAATCCAATCAAAAACAGATTTTCATTTGATTCTTTATTTGTTGAATTCACGGAGGTTGGATTCTGAAGTTTTGTATTGGATGAAATGTCGTTCATAAATATTCCTTCTTTAAACTGGTAATTGAAAATCAGAAGCTTTGAGATTTAAGTGAGAATTTAAAGCTGAAAGAACTTTTTCTTTAAACTGTTTTTCTTTTCGCTCTTAAAGTTCTCAAGTCTTAATCTTATTTATGATAATCAGATGTCTATATATATTCAATGAATCCTGATGAACAATGAAAGAAAAGATGAAAATTTCTGAAAACTCCTAATGAGTGGCTATTTTTCTGCTTTGTGAAGAACAAATACGAATAAAAGACAGCGATAAAAGAGACAAAAATGGTTTCAGAACGACAAGAATCAATCACTTCAAAAAAACCTTTATAAAATTGAGGATGATTCGTCTGGATATTGTCTTTTGGGTCTGGATTTTGAAAGCAATTGAAATTAAGGAATGAATTTGCTATTGTTTCATTCAGGCAAAGATTCTGAAGCAGTAGGGAAAATGTTGGAAATAAAAGAGAGCCAGGGGCTGGTGAAACCTGGATGAAGACTTTCCTGAACTCGTCAGAGGAGCAAACCGCATTCCTGCGTTATGGGAAATTGAGTGTACAGACTGAATGCAGTCTGTGAACTAAGGTGGAACCGCGTGCAAACGTCCTTGGAAACAGGGGCGTCTTTTTTTATTCAGAATTTTGCAACAGAAAGGAAGACTAGAAATGTACGATCATCAGTCCGTCGAAAAGAAATGGCAGAATTATTGGAAAGAACATAAAACATTTAAAACCGATACTGCTGACTTTTCAAAACCAAAATATTACGTGCTTGACATGTTTCCTTACCCCTCTGGAAATGGGCTTCATGTAGGCCATCCAGAAGGATATACCGCAACCGATATTGTTGCCCGCAAGAAAAGAATGGAAGGCTTCAATGTCCTTCATCCAATGGGATTTGACTCTTTCGGTCTGCCGGCAGAACAGTTTGCCATTCAGACTGGAAATCATCCTTCCATTTTCACGAATCAGAATATTGATCACTTCAGAGACCAGATTCAGGCTTTAGGTTTCAGCTATGACTGGGATAGAGAAATAGCGACCAGTGATCCTTCTTATTATAAATGGACTCAGTGGATCTTCGAAAAGCTCTATGAAAAAGGACTCGCTTATGTCGATGAAATTCCAGTAAACTGGTGCCCTGAATTGAAAGCCGTTCTGGCCAATGAAGAAGTCATTGATGGAAAATCTGAACGAGGAGGCTATCCGGTTATCCGTCGTCCAATGCGTCAGTGGGTATTAAAGATTACTGAATACGCTGATCGTCTGCTTGAAGATCTTGAACTGGTTGACTGGCCGGCTTCAACAAAAGAAATGCAGAAAAACTGGATTGGTAAATCAACTGGTGCAAACGTTGTTTTCAAAATTGATGGCCATGACAAGGAATTTACCGTATTTACGACTCGCTGTGACACATTATTTGGTGCGACGTATTGTGTAATGGCTCCAGAACATCCTTATGTGGACGAGATTACAACTTCAGAACAGAAGGAAGCTGTTGATGCCTATAAAGCCATCTGCGCAACGAAATCCGATCTGCAAAGAACCGATTTGAATAAAGATAAGACTGGCGTATTTACAGGAAGCTATGCAATCAATCCGGTTAACGGCAAGAAGATTCCGATCTGGATTTCCGACTACGTTCTTGCAAGTTATGGCACTGGCGCAATTATGGCTGTTCCTGCTCATGACACCCGTGACTATGAATTTGCTAAGAAATTTGGTCTTGAAATCATTCCGGTTTTAGAAGGCGGAAATGTGGAAGAAGAAGCCTATACCCAGGATGGAGTTCATATTAATTCAGATTGGCTTAATGGATTAGATAAACAGGAAGCGATCGATAAGATGATCGCCTGGCTTGAAGAAAATAAGGTGGGCTCAGCCAAAACCACCTATAAGCTGCGTGACTGGCTGTTTTCAAGACAGCGCTACTGGGGAGAACCTATTCCTATCATTCATATGGAAGATGGAACACAGAGAACAGTTGATGTTGAAGAACTCCCACTTGAATTACCGGCTACAGATAATTTCCAGCCAGCTGATAATGGAGAATCGCCACTGGCAAATGTTGATTCATGGGTCAACGTTGAAATTGATGGTGTAAAAGGAAAACGTGAAACCAATACCATGCCGCAATGGGCAGGCAGCTGCTGGTACTATCTGCGTTATATCGATCCAAAGAACGATCAGGCAATTGGTGAACCAGCTTTACTTGAACACTGGCTGCCCGTGGATCTGTATGTTGGTGGGGCTGAACATGCTGTACTTCACCTGCTTTACAGCCGTTTCTGGCATAAAGTACTCTATGATTTAGGTGTTGTTCCAACTAAGGAACCCTTCCAGAAACTATTCCATCAGGGAATGATCCTTGGAAGCAACGGAGAAAAGATGTCTAAGTCACGCGGCAACGTGGTCAATCCGGATGAAATTATCGAAAGTCATGGAGCTGACGCCCTGCGTGTTTACGAAATGTTTATGGGACCTCTTGAAGCCGGTCTTCCATGGTCTGAAACCGGACTCGACGGCACCCGCAAATGGCTTGAACGCGTATGGCGCTACTTTACAAAAGTGGCAGTTTATACCGATCAGAATAATGGGGCTTTAGATAAGGTCTATAACCAGACTGTAAAAAAAGTAACGAGCGATATCGATACTCTTAATTTTAATACTGCAATTTCTCAGATGATGGTTTTCATCAATGAAGCTTATAAGCAAAAAGAAATCTATACTCCTTATGCAGAAGGCTTCGTTAAGATGTTTTCAGCTTTTGCGCCGCATTTAGGAGAAGAACTCTGGCAGCAGGTTTTCAATAAAACAGAATCCATCGCCTATGAACCATGGCCAACTTATGATGAATGCAAACTGATCGAAGCGACGAAGACAATCGTTGTTCAGGTGAATGGAAAAGTTCGGGGCAAATTCGAAGGACCAGCGGATCTGAGTGATGAAGAAATGCAAAAAGAAGCTCTTGAACTGCCGGCAGTAAAAAGACAGCTTGAAGGCAAGGAAATCCGTAAGATTATTGTCGTGAAAGGCAAGGTCGTTAACATTGTTGCCGGATGATTATCTTCCTGAATATTATCTGGCTTATGGCAGCAATCTGAATATTCAGCAGATGATTTCCATTTGTCCTGCCGCCTTGCTGATTGAAACGGACCTGTTGTGTGACCGGACTCTTGCGATTAAGGGAGCAGATGATGAACATGGTTATCTGACTTTAGTCCCATCGGACGGAAGCAAAGTACATGTCGCCCTGTGGAAAATTACAAAAAAGGACAAGGAAGCTTTGGATCATTCCAGGCTTTTAAGCAGCATGTATGAAATTGAACATCTCATCCTTGGCGGCAAGCATTGTTTTTGTTATATAATGAAAAGCATTTATCCGACTGCTGTTGCAGATCCTGCCTATATGGAGATCTGCCGGCAGGGATATATTGAAAATGGCTTTGATCCAATCTATTTAGACTGTGCAAAGCATCGTTATTAAAGCTTTAAACCAGATCAATCTGGAAAAAGTTGTATCTCTAGGAAAGGATGAATCGTATGGAGCTATATGATGAACTGAAGTGGAGAGGTCTGATTAATGACATCACTTCTCCTGATCTGATCGATGAACTTAATCATGGAGAGCTGACATTCTATATTGGAACCGATCCGACGGCAGACTCTTTGCATATTGGCCATTATTCTTCACTGCTTTGTGCAAAACGGCTTCAGCAGCATGGCCATCACCCAATCATGCTTGTTGGAGGAGCAACCGGATTTATCGGTGATCCAAAGGCAACGGGTGAAAGAAATATGCTGACACCGGAAGTTCTTGACCATAACTATCAGGCTCTGCATAACCAGATCGAAAACCTCTGGGGATTTGATATGGTGAATAACCTGGATTGGACAAAAGATCTTTCCATCATCGATTTTTTGCGTGATTTTGGAAAGTATTTCAATGTTAATTACATGATCAACAAGGAAACCGTAAAAAAGAGACTGGATTCCGGAATCAGTTATACCGAGTTTTCCTATATGATTCTGCAGGCTATGGACTTCCTGAATCTGTTTGAAAAGAAGAACTGCCGTATGCAGATTGGCGGTCAGGATCAGTGGGGAAATATCACTGCCGGTCTGGAATTGATCCGAAAAAAACATGGAGCCGATGTGAAAGCCTATGGATTAACCATGCCTTTAATCACAAAGTCGGATGGAACCAAATTCGGTAAGTCGGAATCTGGAACCGTCTGGTTAAAGAAGGAGAAAACTTCTCCTTATGATCTGTATCAGTTCCTTTTAAATACAGAAGATTCAAAGGTCATTGAATACCTCAAGAAATTGACGTTCTTAAGCGTTGAAGAAATTGAGCGGTTGGAAAAAGCTCTTGAAGAAAATGCAGGAGCCAGAGAAGCGCAAAAAAAATTGGCTGAAGAAGTCGTTCGTGATCTTCATGGCCAGGAAGAACTTGATGCCGCATTAAAAATTACCAATGCGCTGTTTCGTGGAAAATTGCAGGATCTCGATGATGAACAGCGTCGGGATGCGGTAAAATCCATGCCGAAAATTCAGACTCAGGCTATGAAGCTTGAAGATCTTCTGGTCAGCTCAAATATCGCGAAGTCAAAACGCGAAGCCAGAGAATGGATCAAGGGAAACTCCATTGCCATTAATGGAGAAAAATATACCGATCCAAATATGATCGTTGATTCTTCAATGGCTTATGTGGATAATGTACTGATTTTGCGTAAGGGTAAAAAGAACTATTTTGCATTTGTCTTTGAGCCTAATGCTGATTAATAGCCAAACTCACGTGGCATTAGTCGAGATATTACTGAATTTGAATTGAAAAACTCGCATAGAAGAATCAATAACAAATAAGAAGACCGGCAATCGGAGTGAATTCCGATTGCCGGTCTTTGCTTTAAATACAACTTTCCCAGTCGATTAGACTATAAGATTTGCCCATAAACAGGCTTTATCTATAGCCGGGCACCTGCATGGGGTGCCTGGCTTTTAATTTCTTCTGCAGATTGGTCTTGTGTAAAGCCTCTAA